>Ga0209390_10000364_pt1 | contig 87597 bp, 72 predicted proteins | sample BON01_FD_187212 | JGI IMG/M metagenome (GOLD analysis project Ga0209390, IMG submission 187212) | Freshwater microbial communities from Lake Bonney liftoff mats and glacier meltwater in Antarctica - BON-01 (SPAdes) (version 2) | ecosystem: Environmental > Aquatic > Freshwater > Ice > Glacier... | reverse complement strand
GTTTTTCTTCACCCAACTTGATAGCGTTAAGCTTGAAACTTGCGGTAAATTTTCTTCTTGTCATTTTGCTAAGGTAATTGATGCAATCTTACCTTAACTCACTGTCCAATTATTTATAGCACATCCAGAACGCGGGGATCTACTAAACCAAACCTTCATAAAAGAAGGTTTGCATACGCCCGAAGAATTAAGTAAACCCGAAATAACCCGCTCCATCTTCGACGAAACGAAATACTACGACCAAATCGCCTGGTTCGAAAATGCCAAAGGCATCCCCAAACTATCCCTCAAATACAAAACAGGAGGAAACTACAACTTCGTAGGAAAAGCTTTAGCAAATAGAAATCTCACCAAAACCCAACTGTCTTGGATGATGTCAGATCATTTGCCTTTATGGGTGGAGTTTGAAGTGTAATGCTCTAAATAATTTAAATTATAAATTTCAAATTTCCTTCATATTCTATGGTCCTATTTTGTGAAATAAGATTTCTTCTAAAAATATCTTTATTTGTTATTACTTTGTGACAAATTTCATTGAAAGCATTAATGTCTACTTACATAAATACCTTGTTTTTTGGAGAGGAATATAAATCGAATAGTTGTCCTATAAAATTTACATGTCTTAACAATAAGGTATATTATGTTAAAATCGCACCATCTGAAACCAATTTTGATGATTTAATTTATGAGGCACTCGCCATACATTTAGCTGCATTATTTGAAATTCCGACACCTGAATATGATATTATTAATGTTGTACCTGATTCTTATAACATCGATGATATTCAAACGAATTACAACAAAAAATTTATAACTAAAAATAATGTGGCTTTTGGTTCATTAAATATTCCTAATCATGATATTTTAGGCCCTGCAAACAGCACTATCCGCAATAAACACACATATAATAAATTTGTTAATCCAATTGATTTTTTAAAAATAGGTTTATTTGATTTTCATATTTCCAATACGGATCGATCAGAATCAAACTATAACATATTATTCGATTTGAATTCTGTTCAAGGTAAAATGAAATTCATTGCAATTGATCACGTCGCAATTTTTGGTGGTAATTTATTTAAGAATACTTTCGTGCCCAGATGTGACGATAATTTAGTTTGTAATATTTTAAATACTACCTATGGCAAGAAAATAATTTCTTATCTCAAAATGGATTTTGGTGATGAAATTTTATCCAGAACAATTGAATCATACTTTTCTAAAATAGATAACATACCAACAATTATTAACAGTTTTTTTGCAACTATTCCGCAGGAATGGCGTTACAATGATGAGTTACCCGAAAGGATTATCAACTATTTGATTAATGCAGATAGAATCGTACATTTGCGGTCTGAATTGTATAGCCTATTGAAAATTAGCAAATAACAATGAATTTATTATCAACACTTTATCTAAAAACAAACAGTCATACCGATGAGAAAATCAGCATTGGTTTGTTTGCTATTGGTTCAGGCCGTAGATTTTTTTCTTATTCACTTGAAAAAATTAAAATTGCTAATTCAATAATTGAAACAAATATCGAATCCTCAATTCGTCACACTTTAAAAAATATCAATAAAGAGGTTGATGCTTATAATAATTCTGATTTAAAATTCAATGATTTTGGATTGAATGAAGCGTCATTTGATTACCTCAACACATACTCTAAAGGTATTTTAAGTTTTGAAAAATTAAAGCCTGTTGCTATCGATATAGAAAAATCAACTTTTGATAATTTATTTAATCTTCTAGTTAATTCTTCACCAGAGAAAAGTACGATAATAAGCTTTTCACGACGAGTTAATAATAAATTAAAGAACAAGGCATTTGATCAGGTTGATGTAAAATACGATATTAAACCATCAATTATTGAGACATATGCTGCTCATAAAGTTGATTTCATTGGAAAGAATGGAAGTTTTCTTGTAGGTAATTCAATTGATTTCAATGGTCGCCCTGAAACTATTGACCGTTCTATTATGGAGTTTAAGGCTATAACTAACGCTTTAGAGTCATTATCAGTTAAATTAAATTTACCTAGAGGAAAATATAATATTTATTGTAATGAACCAGAATCGAAAGAAGGTAAAACTTTTTTTAATAAGGTTTATTCAGATAATGAAAAATCTTTCAATCTATACACCCTAGATAAACTTGATGACGTTATTAATCAACTAGAAAGCACTGAATACATAAAATTTTCAGAATATTTAAAAGAGATTAATCTATAACTTCATTCCAATTTAAAGAAAAGGAAATAAGGTCTTCGGTTTTTCATCACCCCTCTCACAAAAACATATCTGCAAGGGCGAGTAAATGCTCCTACCGTCGCACCCTTGCATATACCGTTCACTTACGCCATCGTTCGAAACTCTCTCAGGCTATTCACTTGTTTTTGTTCGGTGGTTCTTCATGCACCTCAGTCGCGGCTACTCTGCCACCCCAATCCCTTCAAAGGAGTAAACGGTCTTTTTGGGGTGTCAACGCCGCTTGTGTTTTGCGTGCCTGCTACGTCGGTCGGGCTGCGGGATTTGTCACATTTTTTGATAATTCTTAGTGAGTTGCTCATTGGTTCTTTCACTCGTTCCTCACTCAAGCCCCAATCCGCATTCTATTCACAGCTTCATTATAGTTCTCGTAAACAAGAGTATGTCCCTTGCTACATTCCGTGCCTACATTTCGCAAAACCCATACACTTGCCTAAACCGCTTCGGGAAATCAAAAAAATCCGCCAAACCCTTGTGCAACTATGCATAGGTCGTTCCCATTCCTTCTCCCGATAAATATCGGGATCAGTCATTCCACTCTCTCACCCTCCCTCCAACACGCGGTCGGCACGCACTTTAAAACTGGGGCGATTATTCATTTCTGAAGTTTAAATTTGTTTTAGCCCCAGTTCACCTAGTTCGTTTCAAGCTCAAGGCTGTATTTCCTTACGTTTTCTTTCAATAGGGTTTATCCAACGAATCATTTTTTTGAACATGTTGTACCTTTTCCATAACAATTTGACTTAATCCATCAAACTCAGATTGATTCATGGATTTTTTTGGAAATAGATAATTTGATTTAGAAGTAGATAACAATACAAGCTTATTATTTACAACTGCGCTTTCAATAATAGCCCAATCTGCTTTGACAACATCATTGTCTTGTATATGCCAAAAACTGTTGTCGTCATATTTTATTCTTAGGTCCTTGATTGAGGTGCACTCAACTAAATATTTATCGACTCCTTTTTTCCATACATATATTGGTTTTACAACACGTACAAAATCATAAATCATCAAACTAACGAAAATAGTTCCCAAAGTAAACATCCAGCTATCGTCAAGATTAATAGCCCAATAAGCAAAAAAAGGATACAGAACTAAACTAATAGTCATATACAACGATTGTCTTTTCGTATGACGTCCAAAAAACATTTTCTGATGTCCATTATCAAGATAAATTGATCGCACTTCTTCGACATCGATTATAAGTTTTATTTCAGTCATTAGTTCATTTCCGTTGATTCAATTCAAAATTTTCAGGCTAAAAATAAAGCATTTTTTTAATCTGATATGCACATAGTTCTCTCTTCGGATTGACATTCTTTGCAAACTTTGCAATTCTCGCAACATAGTTCTATTCAGTTCACAGCATAAAAAATAATAAAAAGGTAGCAAAGATCTAGTTCAATCTGGCTTCCTGCAAGTTCAAGCCCTACGGGTTTTACCAAAATAATCTCCACCTTTTATTTCCTGTTTCATTACTATTTCTCTCACGCATTAACAATCTACCTTTTGACTTCGATTTATCGCACCGCAGGCGGGTAGTATTTTTTTGCCAAAAATCTTGCATCCAGCCAGCTATCGCCAATTCGGAAGGCTATCTTTTTTTTCTTTTTTTTCGGAAAAAATTTATTGGGGGGGTGGGGCGGGTTAGCACATAATTTTAAAACCATAATTATGTCAAAATTTGAGCTAGTAACGTACGTGGAAGGACGAGAATACCCACAATTAACTTTTTATATTTTAAACCGAGGATGGAACAGCGGTAAGCCGATGGATAAACCATGCTCGAATTGCTTTGTGTGCATATGCGAGAGCGAGGATAGCAAGCACTCTTTGTACTGGATTTCATATACCTTGTGGCAAGCAAAGCAGTTTCATCTATTATTGAAAGGATCGGTCATCCCGTTTCTTTCAATTTACGATGCAAAGAAAATCTATCTAAAAAGCTTCGCCACAGTTGAAGCAAACACAATTGATTTTTTAACCGGTATCAATCTAGTGCGCAAGCTGGAGGAGAACAGGAAAGTCGCAGAACGTCAAATGGTGTTGTTAGAGCAACTAAAAATCACCTATTTGAGAAACTTATTGAAATAGAAAAAGGCGCTGTAAAAAGCGCCTTTCTCGTGTAATTCAACTTACTCCTAAGTTGGAAAGTTATTAGTCCTCAATTGGTTCAACAATGATGAACTGAAGAGAGTACTCATAGGCCTCGCCATCCGTACCTCCCTCGTTTGTATCAAAATACGCTGCGTTGACTTTACCTTGTAAATCCGCGCCAGCTTTGAATTTTGCCATTGCTTTTCCGCTTGCATTAACCGTTACTGTTTTTGTGATTGTTTCTGCCATGATTACTGATTTAAGGGGTTACATCTTCAATTGTGGTCGTAATTGTGAACTTCACAGAATAGTTATAATCTGCACCATCACGGCTATCGCCGTTCGTATCAATATAGATTGAATTGACTTTGGCAGCTAATTCCGTTCCCGCTTTAAACTTCGGGATGCGTAAACCAACCACATCAATTTTAGCATCACTTGTTTGAATTCTACTTGCCATGATACTATTATTGAAAGGTTAATATTTGAAGTGCTTTATACGCTCCATTTTTCAAAGAGTATTGTGTACCATTGATTTCTTGGAAGAATTCCAATTTCAAAAGAATAACACTGTTTGATAGCGATGGAACTCCTAATGGAGATAAATCAACCGTTGTAACCGTTCCATCGATTGCCAAATTGACAATGTTTGTGTCAAATAATTGTCTTTGGTTAGTAGCGAAATCAATCCCTGCAAATCCACCAGAGAAACTCACATGCGTAGCGCCTTGAGGAACAACGATATCATTAATCGGTTTTAAATTCGAAATAGTGATTTCACCAGATACGACATCAACTGACAACGGTTTGAAAAGGATAGAACTCATTTTAGCGATTTTGTTGAACTCAAAACCTTTCAAATAAGTTGGAGACATTGGGTCAGTGATACCAACACCAACATTTCTAGAACCTCTATCACTCGTTCCATCCAAGTTCTTGATTTTCGCCATTAACGCTGTCATACGTGCCGTTACTCGTCCATCCGATGCATTCATCGCCAAAGGGCGAACAGCATCACGCAACAATTTACCCGCGTTTGCGATGTTTCCGAACTCAGCGTTATTTTCGCGTGTACGCTCAAACGCGGGATCAGAAGCAATACGCTTCGCGTCAACTGAAGTTTTCATACGAGCCAAATGCCCGTCTGTTGTTTTGTAGAAGGACACATTATCCAATGTTCCTTTGATTTTGATTAACCCGCTTTGGCGTGCCATAGTGCTATTTTTTTAATATTTACACTAAGATAACGTCAATTAACCCCAGTATAGCAAAGGCTTTCACGCTTGTCTGTGGTTGTCTTTAGTAGTATCCTCTTTACCTATTTCAATTTGTCAGAATTATACTTTTAGAATAGGGGAGCATTACCCACAGATTGCCTATAGATACTATATAAAACAGTAAGGTAAAGTATGTTTATATTGTATAAGTTAAATAGATGTAGGACTTATGTGGGACTAAAAAAAGGCTAAATGATTGTAGAACAACTGTATAGCCTTTTAAAAAGTGCCCACGACTGGATTCGAACCAGCACACCCGAAGGCACACGCCCCTCAAGCGTGCATGTCTACCAATTTCACCACGTGGGCAGTAAATTGTGGGGCAAAGATATAATATTATTGCCAATCCGCCTCCCCAATTATCCATTATCAATTGTTCCTTCTGAATTCAGTCCTCATATCTAACATCTCCTATAAAATTCACTTTTCGCAAATAACCGACTTCAATTGTAAAGTGTCCAAATTCCTCAGAGACTACGCCTGTTATTTCGTAAATTCCTTTTCCATGAAAACGATAACGGTTTGCGGATTCGGGGAAATGAACAGAATCTAAAATCTGACCTTCTATATCAATGAAATTACCAAAAAACATGAACTCTCCCCGCACGGTTTTGGATTGCTTCAACGCGACGAGATAGCCGTAGCAGGTAACTTTTAGTCCACGACGATTAGGAATATCTTTAGACAAAGTGTGGGGAGGAAGTACTTCGCCTAGTAAATCAAACGGATTGCAAAGAGGAAAACCAATGAGCTCCATTTGCTCAAATGCACGTTCTAGTTCACTATCGTTTAGTTTTGGGAGTTCAAAATGTTTACGTTCGGAAACAAATAATTCGGGCATTGGTGCCTTATCTTTTACTTTGTTGTGGTACAAATGCGCCTTCCAAAGCAAACCTTTTCTATCGCTGGTGAAGTCACGCAAGGCATCTACGCGGATGATTGTAAGTAATTGTTCAAGAGGTATATAGCAACGACCCATCAAATTTTCGAATGAGGTGAAGCGACCATTTCGTTGTCGCTCTTGATAAATTGTTAAGATGATTTTGCTTTCAGTATTTTGTATTAAGTTGAAGCCCAAAATGATTCGTTTTTCTATTATTATACATTCATAATCACCTTCGTTTATACTTGGCGATTCAATTGTGGCGCCCAACATACGCGCTTCATGAACGTAGATTTCAGTTCGGTAATATCCTCCAAAATTATTTATTGTCGCTACCATGTATTCGAGCGGATAATGTGCTTTTAAATACAAAGTTTGATAGCTTTCTACTGCGTATGATGCAGAGTGACCTTTGGAAAAAGCATAGCCAGCAAAACTTTCGATTTGTCGCCAAATTTCGGTTGCAAGCTCTTTCGAGTGACCTTTGTCAAGACAATTTTTGAAATAAGTTTCTTCCACTTTCGTAAATTCTGAACGCGAACGAAATTTACCAGACATTCCTCTACGCAGTACATCAGCTTCTCCTAAATCCAATCCAGCAAAGTAATGTGCGACTTTTATAACATCTTCTTGGTAAACCATTACGCCATATGTGTCAGGCATAATTTCCATCATTACTGGATGTGCTTCTTTTCTTCGTTCAGGGAAGCGGTGGCGCAAAATATATTCGCGCATCATACCAGAATGTGAAACACCTGGACGGATAATCGAGCTCGCCGCGACTAAAGTCAGATAATCATCGACTTGTAGTTTTTGCAATAACATACGCATGGCCGGAGATTCTACATAAAAACAGCCTAGAGCTTGTGCATTGCGGAGAATATGTTTAATCTTTAAGTCCACCTTTAAATAAGCCAAATCGTGAATGTCATGTGGTGGATTTTCAGGCTGATTATATTCCACAATTTCTAAACAATCGTGAATTTTAGCCAATCCACGCTGACTTAATACATCAAATTTATATAGGCCAACATCTTCTGCTTCTAGCATAGAGAATTGAGTGGTTGGATAACCTTTTGGTGGCAAAAAAGTAGCTGAATACCATGAAATTGGTTTTTCACTGATGACAATTCCGCCGGCATGAACACTCAGATGTGCAGGCATCCCTTCGATTTGTTTGGCGTATTTTAAAACCAATATGGATAGGTGGTCCAATTGTTCGATAATAAATTTTCCTTTACTTAAAATATCCAATTCTGATTTCGGCAAACCAAAAACCTTACCCAATTCGCGAACGGTGGCTTTGTATTGGAAAGTGTTGTAGGTACAAAGTAATGCTGCATTTTCGTAGCGTTTGAAAATATATTGTGTTACATCTTCACGGTCTTTCCAAGAAAAATCAATGTCGAAATCAGGCGGATTTTTCCGATAAAGATTGATGAACCTTTCAAAGTAAAGGTCAAGTTCAAGAGGGTCAACATCTGTGATTCTCAATAAGTAAGCAATAATACTGTTTGCGCCACTTCCTCGACCGACATAAAAGTAATTTTTGGATCGAGCGTAAGAAGTGAAATCCCAAGTGATTAAGAAATAGGACAAGTAATTCTTTTGTGCGATGATTTCAATTTCCTTATCTATTCGCGATAAAACAGCTTCGTTGACAACTGGATAGCGATAAGCTAAGCCTTCCATGGCGAGTTGTCGTAAAAGTTGCAAATCTTCTTTTATGCTACCAGTATATGTTTTGACATTTTGAGGTTCGGCATCGTCGCCAAATTTGAAGTTCAATTGGCAACTAGAGAGCAGCTCTTCTGCTCGAAGCAACAATTCCGAATGTTCGCCCAATTTCTCAAGTAATTCACTCTTTGTCAAAAATAAATTTTCTGGTGATGCTTGTTCTTCAATCGGCAATTTAGAGAGTAGACAATTGTTGTCTATTGAGCGTAAAAGGCGATGCGTGTTGAAGTCGCGTTTGTTTCGAAATGTCATCGAATGTAGGAGTAGCATCTTTTTATCTAGGCTTGATTTTATTTCCCAAGTCAAGCGATTAAGATTGGTTAACGAAATCCCGATAAATTCATTTTCGGAACATTTAATTGGTTGTTTTCCCCAAGGATAAATCACAAAACAATTCCCGAAATGAGGTGCTCGTTCAGGAAAAATCATTTTTTTATGCAAGTGCTCCGACAGAAAAACGTTCAATTCGTGAAAACCTCGGTTGTTCTTCGCAATTACAACGAAGCGTTGCTGCATACCATTCCGAATATCTACTCCAACAACAGATGCTCTTTCTTCGAGTTCTAAGCGCAGCCGAAGAGCGCTATTTTCCAAACAAAATGCCATAGCGGCCGTTGTCGAATTAATATCGACTAGCGCTACATTATCGTACCCGGAATCCGTCGCCCAGTTGGCGATCTCTTCTGGCGATAGTATGCCGTATTTTAGGCTGAAATGAGATTGAACAATCATTTTGCGATTTGTGATGAGAACAGAGAGTAGAGACCGTCCGCCTATTCGGACTGTGTGAGTAGAGAAGAATTAACAAGTGTGATTTTCATTCTCTGCTCTTGAATCTCTGTTCTCTAAAGAAGTGTTTTCATGTAGCCGATAATCATTTTTTCAATTTCATCTGTTTGATTCATGATGTTTTTAAAAGTATCGTTGTTGAGCAATTGTAACCTTCGACAAAGTTCTATTTGTGTTTCAACTTCGGCGATATTGGATGGAATACTTACTGATGCTCTTCGTAACTGACTTGTTAATCCATATCGTTCTTCATCAGGAAAAGTATTAGTTTGTAGATAAAGAACTTCAACCAAATCCATACTTTTCTGCCATACTTTTAAATTCTTATAATTATGCATGTTACCTCATTTTAAATTAACTTTCTCTATTCGTTCATAATCTCTGCTCTCTATTCTCGACTCTCTATACTCTAACTTCTTCGATTAGCCAAAAGTGGAGGCGGTTCTCCAGAAAAAGGATTCCATCTTCCTATCGTTCTAGCTTCTATGCCAACAGCTCTAAGGACAGCGCGATCACCGAAACGGAGGCGAATTTTGTCCATCGCTTGGTAGAGTTTCACGTATTCAATTTTATCGTCGAAAAGACTCATTTGGTGGTGACCGTTAACTAAATCGCTATAGCGGACACCGATTAAGCGAACGAGTAAACGACGATTGTAAGCACGGTCGAATAATTCGCTGACGAGTGGAATTAAATCGTGGTCGGCAGAAGTGTAGGGAATCCGTTTTTGCAAGGTTCTCGTTTGAAAATCGGAGTAGCGAATTTTTACCGTGACGCAAGCAGAAACTTTCTTTCCTCTTCGCAATTGAAAAGCGAGATTTTCTGCCATAGCGGCGAGAATTCCTTTGAGTTTCACGACGTCGATAGTGTCGTGATCGAACGTTCGCTCGGTGGAAATCGACTTTCGTTCGTTGTATTGAATGACAGGAGAATTGTCGATTCCTTGGGCTTTTTTCCAAATTCCGCTACCATTTTTCCCAAAAGCACTTTCCATCATTTCGATGGGCATATCTTGAATGGTTTGGATTTTTTGGATACCTAGGTTTCGTAAGTTTTGGTAGGTTTTTAGGCCAACCATTGGGATTTTCCGTACCGAAAGTGGACCTAAAAACGGTTTCTCTTCCCCGTAATCAATTTGAATTTGATTGTTAGGTTTTGCTTCGCCAGTTGCAATTTTAGAAACGGTTTTGTTTTGAGAAAGTCCGAAAGAGATTGGTAAACCTGTTTCTCTTATTATTTTTTGGCGTAATTCACCAGCATACTTGTAGCAACCGTAAAACTTATCCATGCCCGATAAATCGATGTAAAACTCATCTACGGAAGCCTTTTCGTAAATCGGCGAATCTTCTTTGATGATATCAGTCACCATACTCGAATATTTCATGTACGTCGATGAGTTTCCTTTGATGATAATCGCTTCAGGACATCTTTCACGTGCCATTTTCATCGGCATAGCGGAATGAACGCCGAATTTTCGGGCTTCATAACTGCAAGCCGCTACTACGCCACGGTCACTTGTTCCGCCAATGAGGATAGGTTTTCCGTTCAATCGACTATCAAGCAATCGCTCGCACGAAACAAAAAAAGTGTCCAAGTCCATATGTAATATTGATCTGTTGATATTTTCCATTTTTTTTTAGCTATTACACGCTAGACATAAGACTGCTGGGTTTTAGATAACGATTTTCATTATATACTAGTCTAAAATCTAATGTCAAGCATCTAAAGTCTTCCCACAGAGAAAAATGCTACTTTTATTCTATCTCGTTTCACAAAATTATGTATATTTGATTAATAAATAACCATAAAATAGATTAAAAAGTAATCAACAATGATGCAAAATTGAGTGTGGAGAACGTAAACGATTTACGGAGTATTAAATCGTTTTAGACGAATGGAAAAGTAGTTGGCAGGAAAAGCTTTTTATTAACGGTGAATAGTGAAAAAGTCGTAACAACTTTCCATCAAAAAGCCTCAAAATCAAGTTATATTTGTTGGTTACTCGACTTGACAGAAGAAAATATGGCAGAAAATCAGTATACCGAAGACAATATCCGCTCCCTCGACTGGAAAGAGCACATACGATTGCGTCCCGGAATGTACATCGGGAAACTCGGTGATGGTGCCGCAGCTGATGACGGAATTTACATTCTAATCAAAGAAGTTGTCGATAATTGTATCGATGAATTTGTGATGGGGAACGGCCGAAAAATTGAAATAAAAGTACAAGACGGAAAAGTTATCGTTCGTGATTATGGTCGAGGAATTCCACTTGGAAAAGTTGTCGACGTCGTTTCCAAAATGAATACTGGAGGAAAATACGATTCTAAAGCCTTTAAGAAATCAGTCGGACTTAACGGAGTTGGAACCAAGGCTGTAAACGCTTTGTCAAGTCATTTTCAAGTATATTCTGTTCGAGAAGGCGAGAAGAAATTAGCTGAATTCTGTCGAGGAGATTTAGTTAACGAATCGAAACTAGAGAAAACCACAGAGGAGAATGGAACTTATGTAGAGTTTATTGCTGACGAAGCCATATTTAAAAAATATGTTTTCAAAACGGCCTACGTGGAGAAAATGATTTGGAATTATTGTTATTTAAATCGTGGGTTATCGATACATTACAATGGACAAAAATTTCAATCAAAAGACGGCTTAAAGGATTTATTAGAGAACAACATGGATGGCGATCCGCTTTACCCAATCATACATTTGGAAGGCGAAGATATTGAAGTTGCTTTTACCCATGGAAGAACGTACGGAGAGGATTATTATTCCTTCGTCAATGGACAGCACACCACGCAAGGAGGAACGCACCAAAGCGCATTTCGTGAGTCAGTCGCAAAAGTAATACGTGATTTCTACAATAAAAATTACGAAGCATCAGATATACGTCAATCTATTGTTGCGGCTGTTGCTGTGAAAGTTGTAGAGCCAATATTTGAATCGCAAACCAAAACGAAATTAGGCTCACAGGAAATTGAGCCAGGGGGGAAGTCTATGCGGGCATTCATCAACGATTTCTTAAAAGATAAGTTGGACAACTACTTACATAGAAATCCAGCAATTGCCGAAACGATTGAAAAGAAAATAAAGCAATCAGAACGCGAACGAAAAGAACTTTCCGGGATTCGTAAATTAGCACGTGACAGAGCAAAAAAGTCAAATTTGCATAATAAGAAATTGCGTGATTGTCGAATTCATTTGACAGATATAAAAGACGAAAGAGCTGAAAAAACGACGCTTTTCATCACTGAGGGAGATTCAGCGAGCGGCTCAATAACAAAATCTAGAGATGTAAATACGCAAGCCGTATTCTCTTTGAAAGGTAAGCCATTAAATTGCTATGGTCTGACAAAAAAAATAGTTTATGAAAATGAGGAATTCAATCTCATACAAGCTGCTTTAGACATAGAGGACGATATGGATAATTTGCGCTACAACAAAATAGTAATCGCAACCGATGCCGATGTAGATGGAATGCACATTCGCATGTTGCTGTTAACCTATTTCTTGCAGTTTTTTCCGGACTTGGTCAAACGTAATCATGTATATGTTTTACAAACACCACTTTTTCGCGTTCGAAATAAGCAAAAGACTTTTTATTGCTACTCGGAAGAGGAACGGAAAAAGGCAATGGAAGCATTAGGGAAAAATCCAGAGATTACACGATTCAAAGGATTGGGAGAGATTTCACCTGATGAGTTTCAGCATTTTATAGGAGAAGATATTCGATTGGATCCGGTCTTGTTAACAAAAGAGGCTTCTATTGATGAGATATTGTCTTATTACATGGGGAAAAACACACAAGAAAGACAAGAATTTATTATCAACAATTTGCGTGTTGAAGGCGATATTGAAGATGAAGAATTGATAGAAAAAGCTTCCTAGAAAAATGGCAGAAGAAGAAAACGAAGATAAATTTGAAGACAATTTGGATAATCAAAATGGCGAAAATGAAGCGAAAGAAAATGCTGATTTTGAGCCTGGAGAAGGCCCCAAAGATGATAAAATAATTCCTTTAAGTGGATTGTACGAAAACTGGTTCTTAGATTACGCTTCGTACGTAATTTTAGAGCGAGCTGTACCAGGACTTTATGATGGATTAAAACCAGTTCAAAGAAGAATACTCCATTCCATGAAGGAAATGGATGATGGACGTTACAATAAAGTCGCGAATATCATTGGGAATACCATGAAATATCACCCTCATGGTGATGCTTCTATTGGCGATGCATTGGTTCAATTGGGTCAAAAAGATCTATTGATTGACATGCAAGGAAACTGGGGAAATACATTCACGGGAGATAGCGCGGCGGCGGCTCGTTATATAGAAGCTCGTCTTTCCAAATTTGCGAATCATGTTGTTTTTAATCCAAAAACAACCGAGTGGCTTTCTTCCTATGATGGTAGAAATAAAGAGCCTGAGAATCTTCCTGTAAAATTTCCCTTGCTATTGGCACAAGGTGCAGAAGGTATAGCAGTTGGTTTAGCATGTAAATTTTTACCACATAATTTTATTGAAATTATTGAGCAATCGATAAATCATTTGAGAGGTAAAAAAGTAGAATTATTACCTGACTTCCTAACTGGTGGAATGGCGGATGTTTCCAATTATAATGATGGTTTGCGCGGGGGAAAAGTGCGAATTCGCGCAAAAATCCGAAAGGTTGACAACAAGACTTTGATTGTTTACGAGATTCCTTTTGGAACGACCACTGGTTCATTGATAGAAAGTGTTATTAGAGCGAACGATAAAGGAAAAATTAAGGTTAAAAAAATTGAAGACAATACGGCAGCTGATGTTGAAATCATGATTCATTTGACACCTGGAGTTTCACCAGATAAAATGATTGATGCACTCTATGCTTTTACGGATTGTGAGGTTTCCTACTCGCCGAATAGTTCTATTATTGATCGCGATAAGCCGCGATTCTTAGGAATAACGGAAATACTTAAAATCAATACGGATAATACAGTTTACTTACTCAAACGAGAGTTGGAAATCCGTTTGGATGAATTAGAAAGACAATGGCATTTCTCAACTTTGGAGAAAATTTTCATTCAAGAAGAAATGTATATCGATTTCAAATTGTACAGCGACAGAGAAGCTTTATATAAATATTTATACGATCGATTTAAAGTATTTAAAAAGCAATTAATACGTGAAATTGCGGATGAAGATTTGATGAAATTGACGCAGATTCAAATGATTCGAATCACCCGATTCGATACAGATAAGGCCGATGAAAATCTGTTGAAAATTGAAAACGAAATAGAGGAGGTTAAAACGAAGTTGGCCAATTTGGTTGAATATGCGATTGACTATTTCAAGGATTTGAAGAAACGTTTCGGTGAAGGAAAAGAGCGTAAAACTGAATTGAAAATTTTCGATAATATCACTGCATCCAAAGTGATTATTGCGAATAAGAAATTATATGTTGACTTTGAAGAAGGATTTATCGGTCACAGCTTGAAAAAAGTAGAAGCCGTAAATGATTGTTCGGAAATTGATGATGTAATCATTTTCTTCGCTTCTGGCAAAATGATGATTACAAAAGTCGCCGACAAGAAATTTGTAGGAAAAGGTATCGTGCATGCGGACGTTTGGAAAAAAGGAGACAAGCGTACAATTTATCATTTGATGTATCAAGATGGGGCAGGCGGACCAACTATGATGAAGCGATTCTATGTCAACAGTATAACTCGCGATACGGAATACGACCTAACAAAGGGAACGAAAGGCTCTAAAATGCTCTATTTTTCGGTTCATCCAAATGGCGAAAAGGAAATTGTGACCGTTCATTTGCGTCCACGTCCGCATTTGAAAAGACTTCGCTTTGATGTTGATATGGGTGATTTGTTAATCAAAGGTCGCGGTTCTGCAGGGAATCGTGTTACGAAAGAAATTGTTCAGAAGATAATTCAAAAAGAAGTCGGAGGATCAACTTTGGCAGCACGAAAAATTTGGTTTGACAATGTTGTTGGAAGACTCAATGATGAAGGTCGAGGTAAATTTTTGGGTTCATTTAAAGGGAACGATAAAATTTTGACTTTGTACAAAACAGGTGAATACAAACTATCGGCATTCGATTTGAGTTTGCATTTTGATGAGGACATGGTTCACGTTGAAAAATGGTATCCAGATCGGCCCATTTCTGCTGTTTACTTTGACGGCGAGAAAGAGATACATTTCGTAAAGAGATTCCTGTGCGAGGTTACGACAGATAAAAAAGTCCTGTTCATTACGGAATCTGATGGAAGTTATTTAGATGTTGTTACAACGGCCTTTAAACCTAAAGCAAAAATCGTTTACAATAAGTTGCTGAAGGAAACGAAAAACTTGCCAGACAATGAAATCAATATTGAGGAATTCATTGACGTGAAAGGTATGAAAGCTCAAGGCAATCAATTGACGAAACTAAAAGTCAAAGAAATTGTATTGACGCATTCAATTGAGGGAGACGAACCTTGGCCAGAACTGCAAAAGAAAGTTGAGTCTGCAAGAGACGAATCCGAAGACGAGGAGACGGATGAAGATGATTCAAAGGACGATGAGGATGATACCGATGACGACAATACGATGGAATGGAACATCACTAAAGAAGATGACGATCAGCCAAAATTGTTTTAAAATAAACTTGGAATTGTTGGATAAATGTTAATTCAACAATTCCAATAACTTTACAATTTTCTCCTTTAAATCCGCAACTTTGATTTCTAAAGCTGATAATCTTTCTTCGTAATTAGAAATCAACTGCCCATAAAGTTGGTTAGCCATGGAATTTTTTTTGTAGAATTGGCCAATTGGCCAAATGCCCAACAAGATAGTGTGCGTTTTTTTTTACGAATTGCTCATCCTCGAAAATAACTCTTCAATCTCAAAAAAGGTTTCTCCAACCAATAATAAGAGAGAAGCGAAACCACATAAGTTGTCACAAAATTCAAGGTCAAATACAATACAAACCACATTACAGAATTTGTCAATTCATGATTCTGAAAGAAAATGGCCCAATAATATAGCGAAACACAGTGGTACATGTAGAATCCATAGGTTAAATTCCCAGAGAAAAAGAAGCCCGGTAACTCGTCTGCCTTAAACCAAGAATGATTCGAAAACATTTGATCCAGCAACACAAAAGCAAAAAAGCTAGCTTGGAAAATCCGTTCAATAGCAACTAAATATCCTTGAAAAATTTGATGACTAAAAATAAGGACTGTCAATCCGAAAATGTAAATTCCAATAATTTGAATTCGAGACAGTTTAAAGATGAACTGATGTTTATTCGCAGAAACAATGAATGCCAACAATCCACCAATCGCTAGGTCACTCATGACGGAAAAGCTGTGAAAATAGATAACTCTTTCGTCAGAAGGATTAATCAATCGAAATACAAGACAGATAAGAATTATAGCGACTAAATACCCAAAAATGTATTTTCGTTTTATCAAGAAAGGAAAGAGTCCAAGAACTAAAAAGAGAAACAAATAAAATTGCTCTTCGACGCTTACCGACCAAGTTACTGTCAAAAATGTCAAAGAATCATTCATTCCAACCCAAATTTCATCCAAATTGGAGAGAAAAACGGAGAAATAACCCAAAGAATGGATGGTTGGTTTTCCAAATGGGAGATAAGGAAAAAGTAAGAATCCAAAGATGACGAGTGCAAAATAAACGGGCCAAATTCGCAATATTCGCCGAGCAAAGAAGTTTTTAATGTTGACGGTTTGCGTTTTGTCCAGTTCGAGAAGCATCAAAGTCACAATCAAGAAACCACTTAATACGAAGAACAAACCAACTCCGTAATGTCCGCGAGAAGCAAGCTGATATATCCCTTTAGAAACTGGAGTTTGATAAAAGTCACCCCAAATTTCTCTTGATAAAGTGAAAGAATGGAAAATAAAAACAGCCAACGCACCGATGAAACGAAGTCCATTTAAATTTTCAAATGCAGCTACTGAAATTCTTTTACGCAATTTATTAGACAATTAAAATCGTTATGAACCAAGAGCAAAGTCGCGATTACATTATAATATTCGTTTCTTTTTCAAAATGGCGATAAGATACGAACACCGCAATCATGGCGAGTGCGACCATTATACCAAAGCTAAGTAGCAAAAGACCAGTATCTAAAGTGCCCGCAACTAATTCTTTAGTCGCCAGAACAACATTAATAACAGGAATACATGCGGTAACAATATTCAACTCAATTCCGGGCAGTAAGCCGACCAAAGCAGGTAATACCATAATAATATTTAGCGGCGTAATTATACTTTGGGCTTCTTTAAAACTTTTCGCATACACGGCAATTGGTATCATCACTCCTGCAAAGAAAACAGTTAATGGGAATAACAAAAGGAACAACATTAGGATGAATCCTGGCGTTAATATGCCTCTAATTATTGTAAGAATCTGCTCGTTTTCTACCAAATCTAATACTTCAATTGAAAGATACAACCCGACCAAAGCGCAAGTTGCGGCCAACAACCCCGAAAGTACGACTACGCACATTTTGCCAATTAATATTTGTAATCTTGAGACGGGTGTGGTGAGCAAGGTTTCTATTGTTCCTCTTTCTTTTTCTCCTGTAAATAAATCAATTGCAGGATACATACAACCTATAAAACCAAAAGCGATGAAAATATATGGTAGAAATCCTCCTGCTAATTTTCCAATCATTTCTTTGTCGGAAGCTGTATTATTGTAGTTTGTTTCAACAACTTGAAATTTATTTTCATCCAAATTCATCGATTTGTATCGTTTCGTTCGTGTAGCTTTTTCAACATATTCCATGTAATTTTTCGCACGTTCTTTTATGCCCATATCTGTTGCGTCATAGTAAACTTCGCATAAAACAGGTCTCATCGAATCAAGGATTGCTTTGTAATTTTCTGGAACTACAATTCCCATTTGTAAACTGTCCTTTTTTACATCTTTCAATAACGTCTCTTTAGTGGCGTAAGGTATCAAATCCTTTTTGCCCAAAGTAATTGGCATATTCAGAAATTCTGATATTACTGGGTTTTCGGTATCTCCAACAAATCCAATTTTCACTCTTTTGGCAGCTGCATCTTTTTCAAAACTTGCCGTCATTCCAACTAAAATATTCAATACGACAGGGAATACTAATACCGGAATCACTATCATCATGATCAGCGTTCGCTTGTCGCGCAAGGTATCCTTTAGTTCTTTTGAAAAAATCTTGAAAATCATACTATTGCTGCATTGGATTCGTGAATAATTCGAATAAATTCTCCTGTCAAACTACTTTCCTGTTGGTTGGCTCTGAAGTCATCCATCGTGCCGTTGTAAAGTAATTTCCCTCTGTGAACTATTGCCATATCATCGCAAAGTAAATCCACTTCACTCATAATATGACTTGAGAAAATAACTGTTTTACCTTCGGTTTTGCAGTCTCGAATTAATGAAATAATATTTTCAGCAGTTATGACATCCAAACCACTTGTCGGTTCATCAAATACAATTACTTCTGGATTATGAATCATCGTTCTGCAAATAGAAACTTTTTGTTTCATACCTGTACTAAGTTTCCCAATTCGCTTGTTCTGAAACTCGTTCATGTCCAACAAGGTAAAGAGTTTCTCTTTGCGTTGTTTAAAATCAGCGCTTGAAACTTCGTATAAATCAGCAAAATATTTTACCAATTCATTTGGCGTTAACCGTGCGTAAAGTCCTGTGGATCCAGTTAAGAAACCAATTTTTCTTCTGGCATCTCTTGCATGAGCAACTGCGTCAATTCCTGCTATTTCAATTTTTCCGCTGGTCGGTTTGAAAATTGTTGAAAGCAAACGCATCGTTGTTGTTTTTCCAGCGCCGTTTGGTCCTAACAGAGAAAATATCCTACCCGGATGACATTCAAACGAAATATTGTCCACCGCAATGGCAATTTTATCTTTTGTTGCAAGTTCTTTTTGTTGGGTTCTCCCAAGTTGAAATTCCTTTCTCAGGTTTTCTACTTTGATCATACAAATTGAGTTTATTCAAAAATAGTAATATTATCGAAGATTAAATATTGTAAGCTTTCTGGGCCTTAGCGCAAGGCTAGAAAAAATCCGACTATCCATAATTAATCACAAATCCGACCCTTATGTGCTCCATTGTGATAATCTTCATCCAATTGCTTTAATTCGCTGATTAATGCGGCTGAAGGTGGAGTGTTTTGCAATTTCCCTAAATCAGGTTGTCCTGCTTCAACCCAAGTTGTGTACCAAATAGATCCTACAGAAATTATAGATTGTTTCAATCTGCGCTCCACTTGCCCGTCTAACATTCTGTGGTATTCCTGCGAAAAGTCATAGGAATAGGTCTGAATAGTTGTGTTTCCCCTTTGTTCAAAGGCGTATTTTTTATCCTTAGGGAAAGTATTCGTTAATTCTTTTTCGAAGTTGAAGACAGAATCCAATGCATAATGAGAAGCGCTAACAATTTCCCAAGCCCAATCTAAGGGTCTATCAATGTATTTCGCTTTTCCGACAAAATAATCGTACTCGGCCTCGTTTATTTCCACCAACCTACTTTCCCATAATCCATGAATTCCTCGCTGGCCAGTCATTTGACCATTATAGTTTTCTGTTGTGTGCAAGGGAACGTGCGCATCGCCGACGTAATGACCAATATCTGCAGAATATTTCAAAATCAAATCAACATTCCTATTTTCGAATGCCCATTTCAATTTATTTTTCATTACTAACAAATGCCACGGAACGATGCCGTAAGCTTGTAAAGTATCTTCAGAGTATTTAGCAACGGCATCTGTCCATCGTCTCGGCACTATTTCAAACGGATTATCTCCATTTTTTGAATAATGATCTATATCGATGTAATGACATTGAGCTTCTCCTTCCATAGCATATCTCCGTTTATCTGGATCAACAGCATGTTCAGTCAAATATTCAATGTGGTCTTTGTAAAAGCCAAACATTTGAGGAGGAAGTGTGAAAATGGCAATTCTATTAATTCGTTTATGCCCGAAAAAACCCCATTTTTTATAGATAGAATTTGACGTGGGAATCATACTCATTCCGATAGGAAGAAGCAGGAGTATAAAGAATTTATATTTGAACCAATTTGCCATTTCGAAGTATAGGAATCACATCATGCTGATTTGGTGTTAAGCAATATTTAATATCCGCATTCAAATTTAAGTTTTTTAATCGTCTTCGATGTGAACTAGATTTCAAATACCCAAAATAATTGTCTTTCGCCGACAAGTACAAATATTTCGAAGCAATAGAAGAATCTTCATCACTTTGAAATTTACCTGTTCCTAATAGGTGCTCGCAGATGGCTCCTGCGCATATTGTGTCTTCTAAATTGAATTTATCTTGCCAGCCTGAACATAAGCACAAAATATTTTTATCTTGAATCGCAAGCCATTCGCTTAAGTGTCGTAAATTCAACAGAGAACCAACTACCACGATTTCAGCATCTTTTGCGATGTCTAAAGCTTTTGTACCATTTGTTGTTGAAAGAACTACATCTTGGCCTTTTAACTCTTCTTTCATGTAAGAATAAGGCGAGTTTCCGAAATCAAAACCTTCAACGATTTGACCTTTGCGCTCCGCTCCAACTAAAAAGCCTTTCTTCTGATATTCACGCGCTTCTTCGATAGTCGCAACGGGAATTATTGATTTTACACCGTGCGCAAATGCCGCGCAAATTGCTGAAGTTGCTCTCAAAACATCTATAACAACTACTATTTCGTATTCGTCTTTGTAATAGTCGTATTCACCAGGAGTAAAGCAGACTTCAACGTGTTTTCTAGTATCCATTTGTGATAAAGATAATTTATTTCAAAGATTTCAACTCTTCGTTTTTAATGAATTTATTATCAGCGATAAATGTACCAAAAGGAACCAAGGAAGCAACAAAAAGAAAAACTAAAGCCTTAAAACTCCATTTTTTATCTACCCAATTCAAATAAAGCCAAGTCATATAAGCTATGAATAGCAAGCCATGCGCATAACCAACAATTTTATTTGGCAAAGGCATGTCGGCTTGATATTTCAAAATCATCGTTAACCCAAGTAAAAGAAAGGAAATTCCTTCTAAAATAGCAATGGTTCTAAATTGACTGATAAAAGAATTGAATTTCATATTAAATTTTTGGCAAAATTAAAAGGATTTCGTTAAAGGAACTGAATTCCCAATTTTTTTGGCTGTTAAAACTACTTTTCAACGAAAGTCTGCATTTGAAATAATTCATCTCTTAGTCGGGCGGCTTCAATAAAGTCGAGATTTTTAGCGGCATTTTCCATTGCTTTTTTCGTGGCTTTAATCATTTTTGCCAACTTATCTTGATCATTGTAAGCACCTTTGTGCTCAGCAGCCAACTGAATATTTTCGTTTTGCTCGTATTCTCTTCGTTCTAAAATTCTTGTCCCCGAATCACCATCTGCAACTTTAGTCGAACTCATGATTTTCTCTTTTGACTTATTCAACGCAGTTGGAACTTGGCCATGTTCTTCATTGTAAGCTATTTGAATTTCACGTCGACGGTTGGTTTCATCAATTGTCTGCTGCATAGAATCTGTCATTTTATCCGCATAAAAAATTACTCGACCATCCAAGTTTCTCGCCGCGCGACCAACAGTTTGTACCAAAGCTCGTGTACTTCTTAAAAAACCTTCTTTATCCGCATCGATAATTGCTACAAGTGAAACTTCGGGCAAATCAAGACCTTCCCTTAATAAATTTACACCAATTAATACATGAAACGTTCCCAAGCGAAGTTGACGGAGTATTTCTACTCGTTCAATTGTATCGACATCACTGTGAATATATCGGCACAAAACACCTAATTTATCAAGATATTTTTGAAGTTCCTCGGCCATACGCTTTGTAAGCGTCGTTACCAGCGTTCGTTCGTTTTTATCTATTCGTTTTTGAATTTCATTGATTAAATCATCAATTTGGTTCAAACTGGGGCGAACTTCAATAATTGGGTCGAGTAAACCTGTTGGGCGAATAACTTGCTCAACAACAAAACCTTCTGATCGCTCAATTTCATAATCCGCTGGTGTCGCAGAAACGTAGATGATTTGATTCAATAAACTCTCGAATTCTTCAAATTTTAAAGGTCGATTATCCATTGCAGCCTGCAAACGAAAACCATAATCCACTAGATTTATTTTTCGAGAACGGTCTCCACCGTACATAGCGCGAATTTGTGGCAAGGTAACGTGACTTTCATCCACAACCATGAGAAAATCATCTGGAAAATAATCGAGTAAACAAAAAGGCCTGGTTCCGGGTTCACGTTGGTCAAAATAGCGAGAATAGTTTTCAATTCCAGAGCAATATCCTAATTCTCGCATCATTTCTAAATCGTATTCGGTGCGTTCTAGCAAACGAGTAGCTTCTTCAACTTTTCCTTCGGCTTTGAATGCATCTACCTGCAATTGCATGTCGAATGAAATGGCATCAATCGCCTGTCGAGTTGTCTCAGGACTACTGACGAAAATATTTGCAGGATAAATATTTATATCCTCGAGCACCTCTAAAGTGCCATTGTTAATTGGATCGATGGTTGAAATTTTCTCAATTTCATCGCCCCAAAACTCGACGCGCAAAGCATAATCCGCATAAGCAAGATAGATATCAATTGTGTCACCTTTCACTCTAAATTGGCCTCTGTTAAACTCTACAAGAGAGCGGGAATAAAGGTTTTCTACCAACCGTAACAGGAATTTATTTCTAGAAATGGTCTGTCCAACCTTGATGGGCATTATACTTTTAGCAAATTCGTTGGGATTGCCGATGCCGTAAATACAAGAAACAGAAGAAACGACAATAACATCCCTACGGCCAGAAAGTAGGGCAGATGTTGTAGAAAGCCTAAGTTTTTCTAATTCGTCGTTTATTTGTAAGTCTTTCTCTATGAAAGTTCCAGTTACTGGTAAATAAGCTTCAGGCTGATAATAATCGTAATAAGAAACAAAATATTCAACTGAATTTTCAGGAAAGAACTGTTTGAACTCACCATACAATTGCGCAGCAAGTGTTTTGTTGTGACTTAAAATCAAAGTTGGCCGATCAATTTGTTTGATGACATTTGCAATTGTAAAAGTCTTACCACTTCCTGTAACACCAAGTAAAGTTTGACCAAAAAGGCCCTCATTTAATCCATTCACTAAACTTTTGATTGCCTCGGGTTGATCGCCAGTTGGCAGAAAGTCAGATTCTAAAATGAAGTCCATGATTTTTTAAGGGCAAAAATAAGAATAATGGCTGCTTCAGCCAATTAAACTCTGACTTTAATTATCTTTAACGACTTGAATTTATCACCATGGTTTGGATTGTTTTTTTGATATTGGTATTCGGCTTGTTAGCTTTAGATTTAGGTGTTTTTCACAGGGGAGACCATAAAGTAAGTATGAAAGAGTCACTAATTTGGACTTCTATTTGGGTCTCATTAGCCTTGCTCTTTGGTTTAGTTATTTATTGGATTTACGATGTAAATTGGTTGGAAATAAATAAATTGGATACCGAGCCAGGAAAGGCAATGCTGGATTATTATACGGGATACCTGATTGAAGAGTCATTGAGTTTAGATAATATTTTTGTTATTGCTTTGGTTTTTAAGTTTTTCAAGGTAAACCAAAAATACCAACACAATATCCTTTTTTGGGGAATTATTGGGGCTGTCTTTTTTAGATTAATCATGATTCTAGTTGGGGCGGCTTTCGTTCGTAATTTTGAATATGCAACATACGTATTCGGAGGTATACTGATTTATTCAGCGATCAAGATTCTCCTTGAAAAAGAAGATGATGAAGAAAATTTTAAAGAAAGTTTGCCCGTGCGACTTCTATCCAAAGTTTTTAAAATTGATTGGACGATTGAAGATGGTCGTTATTTTACCCGTGAAAATGGAAAGCGCGTCGCAACCTCTCTTTTTGCAGCATTGATTGTTGTTGAATTTTCAGACATCATTTTTGCCGTTGACTCTATTCCTGCCATCTTCTCGATTACAACTGATCCTTTTATTGTGTTTACGTCGAATATTTTTGCAATTCTTGGTTTGAGAAACTTGTATTTCTTCTTGGCTGGAATGTTGGATAAATTCCATTACATGAAATTTGCTTTAATCGGTGTGCTTCTCTTCGTCGGTATTAAAATGTTATTGGTTCACTTGATTGAAATACCAACCAGTTTTTCACTGCTGGTGATACTCGGATTATTAGCTGCTGGTGTTTTGTATTCTGTTTACAGTGCCAGTCGCGAAAAGGATGTGTGATTTTTTTTTACTAAAATCTATTTTATAAGTTGATTTTGAGAAAAATCCTACATATTGACATGGATGCTTTTTTTGCATCGGTAGAGCAAAGAGATAATCCCGAGTTAAAAGGAAAACCCGTTGCAGTAGGAGGTAGTAAAGAGAGAGGAGTAGTTGCAGCCGCGAGCTACGAGGCAAGAGTATTTGGTGTTCGCAGTGCAATGAATGGAAAAAGAGCAAAGGAACTTTGTCCAGATCTTATTTTCGTTCGACCACGATTCGAGGCGTATAAAGAAGTTTCCAATCAAATCCGCGCCATTTTCGAAAGATATACGGATATCATTGAACCATTGTCACTCGACGAAGCTTACCTCGATATTACTGAAAATAAAATGAGAATGTCATCTGCAACTTTTATCGCTCAAGCGATTAAAAACGATATTTTCAATGAAACGAACCTTGTTGCGTCAGCAGGTGTCTCTTACAATAAATTTTTAGCAAAACTAGCTTCAGACGAAGATAAACCCAATGGTTTATTTGTTATACCACCTGAAGATGGAAAAGCTTTTGTAGAGAAACTTCCCATTCAAAAATTTCATGGGGTAGGAAAGGCAACAGCACAGCGAATGCAAGAATTAAATATTTTTAAAGGAAAAGATTTATTAGCATTCGATGAGAAAGAATTGAATCATTACTTTGGTAAAAGCGGTTCATTTTTTCATCAAATAGCACGTGGAATTGATAATCGTAAGGTTGTTGCTGAGCGAGAACGTAAATCAATAGGTGTTGAAACAACTTTTTCGGATAATATTTCGGACGAAATGGAACTTTGGGAAGCCGCTAGAACATTGCTCGACACTTTGTGGAAAAGAGCGACTATTTTGCATAAACAAGGAAGAACTTTGAGTTTGAAATTACGATATTCGGATTTTAATACGATTTCGAAAAGTAAAACGGTCGAAACGGATATTATCTCAGAAAATGAGCTGGTAGATTTGGCCGTGCAAATTTTTAATTCCGTCCTACCTTTGGAAAATCCCATACGATTAATTGGTTTTTCTATTAGTAGTTTCGATAGAGATGCACCAGCTGTCAATAGGCAACAAACGATTAATTTTTAAGGAAACGTTAATTCTTTCCCTTTAATTATTAATTCTTTCTGAAACCCCTATCTTTGCATTCAATTAAGAGAAACATGAAGTATTACAACAATATATTGGAAACCATTGGAAATACACCTTTGGTCCGTTTGAATAAGCTAACGAAAGACATTAAAGCAACTGTCCTAGCAAAAGTGGAGACGACCAATCCAGGTAATTCTGTTAAAGATAGAATGGCAATTAAAATGATCGAAGATGCTGAAGCAGACGGTCGTTTGAAGCCAGGTGGAACAATTATTGAGGGTACTTCGGGGAATACAGGAATGGGATTGGCACTTTGCGCCATTATCAAGGGATACAAATTAATTTGTGTTTTAAATGATAAACAATCCAAAGAGAAAATGGATATTCTGCGCGCAGTTGGGGCGGAGGTTATTGTTTGCCCAACGGCTGTTGAACCAACTGACCCGCGCTCTTATTATAGTGTTTCCAAAAGGTTATCAAGCGAAATACCAAACTCTTGGTACGTAAATCAATACGATAATTTATCAAATCGTTTGGCGCATTATCAGCAAACAGGTCCCGAAATATGGGAACAAACAGAAGGAAAAATTACGCATTTTGTAGTTGGCGTGGGAACTGGAGGCACTATTTCTGGAGTTGGGAAATACCTGAAAGAGCAAAATCCAAATATTAAAATTTTAGGAATTGATACCTATGGTTCAGTGTTTAAAAAATACAAAGAGACGGGGATTTTTGATAAGAATGAAATATATCCTTACATCACTGAGGGCATAGGTGAGGACATTTTGCCCGCTAACGTAGATTTCGATATAATTGATCATTTCGAAAAAGTAACTGATAAAGATGCAGCCGTTTATACGCGCAGAATTGCACGCGAAGAGGGTATTTTTGTTGGGAACTCGGCTGGATCTGCAGTGAAGGGAGTTCTTCAAATGAAAGATATGTTCAAAGAAGATGACGTTGTGGTGGTTTTATTCCACGACCATGGAAGTCGTTACATCGGTAAAATTTTTAACGACGATTGGATGCGTGAAAGAGGATTCTTGGATGAGGAGTTTAAATCGGCAGCTGAATTGATGCGTAAGCACCAAGATCAGCCCTTGATTACTTTGTTTGCAGAAGAATTGGTTTCACATGCCGTTGCTAAAATGCGTCAGTTTGGGATTTCTCAAATCCCAGTAATGAAAGATAATATTTTTGTTGGTTCATTAGACGAAAGTCATATTTACTCCTTGTTAGTGGATAATCCGAAAATTATTGATGCACCAATCTCGTCAGTAATGCAAGAGCCATATCCAATGGTTAAATCTTCTGCGAGTATCGAAGAAATTTCTAGAGTTATAGATAAAAAAACTCCTGCAGCTCTGGTTGAACTGGAAAACGGAAAATTTCATATTGTAACGAAGTACGATATTATTTCATCTTTGGCGTAAATGAGAGTTGTTGATCAAATGGGACAAAAATTGGAGGTAAATCTTCCTGCTCAACGAATTGTCTCATTGGTTCCTTCACAGACAGAGTTTTTACACGCTCTTGGCCTTGATAATGAAGTTATTGGTCTTACAAAGTTCTGCATTCATCCTAATGTCTGGTGGCACGGCAAAAAACGTGTTGGTGGAACAAAAAATGTCGATCTTGAAAAAGTTCGTCTTTTAAGTCCTGATTTAATCATTGGTAACAAAGAAGAAAATTCAAAGGAGAATATAGCCGATTTGAAGGAAATTTGTCCAGTTTGGATGAGCGATATTTCAAACTTAGAAGAGGCCTATGAAATGATGTCTGAATTGGGAAAATTGACCAATCGAGAAGTGAGAGCGGAAGAAATAGTTGCTCAAATCAAAAAGGAGTTTTCAGAATTACAAAGTTTAAAGAACAAGCCTAAAGTAGCCTATTTCATTTGGAAAAAACCGTGGATGTGCGTTGGAAAAGATACTTTTGTCAATCATTTACTCGAAGTATGTGGCTTTGAAAATGCAATTGTTGAAGATAGATATCCAGCAATTGAGGAATCTGATTTCCCAGATGTAGATTTTGTCTTTCTAAGTTCAGAGCCTTATCCTTTTAAAGAAAAAGAGATGATAGAGATGAAAAAATTTTTTTCGAAAGCCAAAATTGTTGTGGTTGATGGAGAATATTTTTCTTGGTACGGTTCAAGATTGCTCTTAGCGCCACGTTATTTTAATTCGCTGCTTGCTACTTTACACGGATAAAATTATTTTGAATACTGTATTTTAAGAATTCATTTAATGGATAATACTCTTTTTTAAAGGTGAATTTTCCTCTAAGTCTTGCTAAGTTATTTTTGTTACCTATTATTTCAATTTTTAATCCTTCTGTTTTACTGAAAAAATCTTTCGTTGTCTTGAAAATTGGTAAATTTTCAAGAAAGAATAAGATCATTTTGTCGCCTGCTACGTTAGTTAAAGGATCTAATTTCCCTTCTAAAAAAAGTAAGCAATCGTTGTGCAAAGTTGTCGGTTTAACATTCTTTCTTGAACTAATTAAATAGGTTTTGGAGTCTATTCTTGTGAAGTAATAGTCTTTTATTCTGTTCGTAAAATTTCCATCTTTTGCTTCTATTTTCAGCTCCTTTAGAACTTGACTTTTCAACAAGGCGACTTTGAATTCGAAAGCTTGTTGAAACGTTATTAGTATGTCGAAATCCGGTGAATAAACTAAATTTCTTTCCGTATTATTTATCGTTGAACCTCTCAAATTTAATGATATTGCCTTTATTTTTGGCAGTTCTAAATTAAGCTTATCGAAAATATCATGAATCGTATCTTGAATTTTGTCTGGAATTAAGGTTGTGTAAAAGTGCAATCCTGAAGGAGGTAAAGTGTATTTTGGCTGAGTAAAAGCTCTGTTTTCTAGTCGGTTTTTCATCAATCGGCCGCTAACTTTTAATCCATGATTTTCTAGAATCAAATCTATATCAGAACGATTGAATAAAGTTGCTTTACCAAAAAGTTGACCTTTACTAGTCAGTTGAACTATTTTGTTGGTTTCTCGCTTGGATAATTTTTCGGATAATTGACTTCTACTTGGTTGGAAGGCAATTTTTTTAGCCAAATTTATCATTTTGACTTTTTGTTGTGGTTCTAAGGCTGTTTCACCTTTGTAAACAAGCACAACTGCAATTTTTCCATTAATCGAGTACGCTTCATTATTGTCAAAGACTATTCCAGCATTTTTCCGCATTAAATCTGGGCGATTTAAATTGTAAGTCACTCCTAAAATCTGACCACTTTCAAAAGGCATTGAATAAATCACCAAGTCCGATAAATAGTCTATTCCAAGATTCTTGCTTTTTCCTTTCTTCCTTCTTTTTTCATTTATTTGGGCGTTTATTACCTCAATTAGATCCGGGTCATTTGCCTCTAGAATGATTGAAAACGCAGCTGCTTTTACAACAGCCGTTCCATCTATGCGCATCGCAAAAGTTGCATTTTGAGGAACATGAACTAAATTTTCAATCGGTTTAATTAATAAAAACTCTCGCCCAACAATAAAAATTGAACAAACAATGATTAAAAAAAATAGAGAGATTATAGATCTAAAAACTTTCATGAAACTTTTGATATGATAAAAGTAAGATATTTGTTGAAATAGTATCTTTGCTGAATGGGAAAATTTTTATTTGCTATTTTGAAATTATTTGGTTGGAAAATTGATCCACACGCACCGAATGTAAAAAAATGCGTTGTGGTCATGGGACCCCATACTTCGAACTGGGATTTTATTATTGGAAGAAGCGTGTTCGCCAAATACAATGTAAACGGTCGATACTTGATTAAAAAAGAATTGTTTTGGGGTCCATTTGGTTGGTTTTTAAAAGCAATTGGAGGTATTCCTGTAGATAGAAAAAAAGGCTCTAATGTAACAGAACAGGCTGTCAAGTACTTCAAGAACAATGATAAAATGTTCATGATTTTTACGCCTGAAGGAACGCGAAGCTACAATCCAAATTGGAAAAAAGGATTTTATTATATTGCTCAAAAAGCAAAAGTTCCGATTTATATTGGATACATGGACTATGAAAGGAAAATAGGAGGTTTTTATGGTGAGTTTAAACCGACAGGGGACGCCGATAAGGATATCGTTGCCATTAAAGCGATTCTTTCAAATTACAAAGGAAAACATCCTGAAAATGGTATTCATTAATTTTTTTCTATCAGGCCAGACTTTTTGTTAAAACCATAAGGACAATGTTTACAGCCGTTTTTACAGCAATAACCCCGTTTGAGGTGATATTTCGCTGTAAAGATTATGTAACCCTCAGGACTTTTGTAAAAATCTTCAGGGTCTAATTCAGGTCGATTAGAAAAGTTCGAAAAATCATTATTCATAGTGCAAAGTTATAGCTTCTTTTTAAATTATTGTATGCAAGAAATAAACCATCCTTATGCAACACCATCTCCCTTAAATGAAATATATTTTGATTGGGTGAAGGAGAGGAACTTAAAGTTTTTTATAAAACGAGATGATCTTATTCATGAAGCTGTTTCGGGTAACAAATGGCGGAAGCTGAAGTACAATATCTTTCAAGCCAAACATTTGGGAAAAACGGGTATTCTTACTTTTGGAGGAGCCTATTCTAATCACATATTGGCAACAGCTCATGCGTGCATGACTCATGGAATGACATCCATTGCATTTATTCGAGGCGAGGAGTTGAACCAAAATAGTAATTCCATTTTAGCTCAATGCGCAGAATGGGGGATGGACTTGAAATTTATTTCCCGTGAGGAATATCGGCTAAAAGAGGATTATGAATATTTGAATGAACTGAAAAGTGAGTTTAGTTCTTATTTTATTGTTCCCGAAGGTGGAAAAAATTTCTTAGGAATCGTTGGTTGTCAGGAGATAATAAAAGAAATTGATCTTGTTTTTGATGATATATGGTGCGCAATCGGAACTGCGACAACAGCAATAGGTTTAGCCATGACCATTAAGGCTGAACAAAAAGTTCACGCTGTTCCTGTATTGTCAGGGTTTAATTCTGAAGATGAAATAGGATTGAGTTTAAAAAGACAGGGATTTAGTCCAGAAACAAAAGATGATGTTCTTTCTAATCTCACTTTTCACAACGATTATTCTTTTGGGGGTTATGGTAAAACAACAAACGAGTTAGTTGATTTTATTAAAATGGTTTCAGAACGGAACAAGCTCTTTTTAGATCCTGTATACACAGGTAAAGCATTCTACGGAATGATAGATTATTATAAAAAAATGGACACTATTACTAACCGAAAAATCGTATTTTTGCATACAGGTGGACTAATAGCAGGAAAAGGACTTTTAGAGAAATAAAAAAAAGCTTCTCCGAGGAAAAGCTTTAATGTTTAAAGATAATATATTCGTTTTAATGAATATATCTCTTTCTCTGATTTTTGAAGAATGAATATTTCAAAAACAACTCCACGGCACCTGCCGTTCGGGTTGCTTGTCTATTCACATTGAGTGCTGCATCGTATGAAAGTCCAATCTGGAATCCATTCATTTTCAACATCAATGAGGCAATTAATGCATCATTCATTCTGTAATTTAATCCTATTCCAAATGTTTGAGATTGTCGAAATGTAGTTCTAGTTGATCCTTCTTTTAATAAGAAATCAATAGAAGAACCCACAATGATATCACGCATTGGGCCTTGGAACATCGTGATAATTTGAGGTGAAATCATGAATCGATATTTACGCGCCTTAAAGCTAGCGCTCGTATGAATGATATATTGTCTGTAAGTTTGATTAATTAATGTCTGAAATGATGCATCTGGCGCATTTAAATGATTTGCAGATAGCCCTACATCAAATTTAGAACCGTTATACCATTTTTTCTTAAAATAAGCACCCGCACCAATGTCAAAAACGGTATAGGGACCTGCAGAAGCTTCGTTCGCTAAAATACTGTTGTCAAAAGCAATTCCATTCCATTGATTATCCCATGTTTGAAAACTTGTATTAACAGAGCGATTTATTACTCCTGGCTTGAATCCTATCGAGAATAAACGATCATTCGTCATTTCAAAAACATAATTTATCGGAATAGACACTGCATTTGTTATGATTTTTGCTTCACCTGTTGCGTCATTAGTGAAGTGAACTCCCCCCCCAAACCAGCCCGAATTCAGTTTTTCATTTCCTATCTTCATTTCACCGCTAAAAGAGTTCGTTCTGAAAGGCATATCCAATGCGGTTAGCCATTGTGCACGATAATTTGTAAACAAGGTATAGTCCTCGTCCATTGTAGCCGTAGCAGCTGGGTTTAATAATGATGGGGAGGAATACCACATACTGTAGTGAACGTCTTGCTGTGCGGAAACTTGACCAACAATTAACAACGATAATACTATAACTATTTTTCTCATGTTTATCCTTATTTAACAAGCGTGATGGAACCAGATTTAATGTTTGTTGAACCGTCTATTAATGTATATTCTAGCGTCCACATAAATGTTCCTGGATTAAGTTTTTCACCTTTAAAAAAACCGTCCCAACCCTCTTTTTGATTGGCCGTTTCAAACATTTTACGACCATATCTATCGAAAATGCGGAAAGTCATGTCTACAATACCTGGACCCTTTACATAAACTTTGTCATTGACGGCATTATCGTCAGGTGAAAAACTATTGGGAACATCAATCACATCAATATATTTAACGGTCACTTTTACAGTATCTCGAATAATACAACCGGGATCACCCTCATATTCTATGATATAATCGGAAGTAACCAAAGGAAAAGGATAAATTTCAAAGCATAAACCAGGAGTAGTACAATTAAAATCTCCAGTAGAAACCCAATTATAAGAACCACTGGAAGGATAACCCTCTGCGAAAATATAGGCAGTTCCACCCATTTCTATGGTTGTATCGTAATAAGCAAAAATAGAATCAGGATATATACCAACGCGTATCGGCATAATGGTGGTAACCGTTCCACTTGGACCCGTAACAGTTAATTCAATATCGTAATCACCCGGTGTGTCATAGCAGACAATTCCTGGATTATCCGAAGTTGAAAAAGCTGGATTTCCACCATTGAATACCCAGCCATAGGCAGTAATTGTGCCGGTTGAAGTATTTGTAAATTGTATGCAATCTTCCACGCAAATGGTGTCGTCATAAGTAAATCCAGCTGAAATTTGCGCATAAGATGCGAAGTGAATCAGCAATAGAGAAATTGAGGCAGTAAATAATTTCATATGTTTTTAATAGAATGTGCTCGCACGAAAGTAAAGAAAAAAGTCCTAGAGTAATATTTTTTTTATTAAAAATGGATTATTAAGAACAACTAGAGGCTTTTAATAGAGACACACATTGTCTAGTTTCAGCTACATCATGTGTCCGTAAAATATTTGCTCCTCTCTGCAGTAAGAGTGTGTGAAGGACATTTGTGCCAACCAATGAATTTTCCGCAGAAACGGTTAATAATTTCTGAATAAAGGACTTGCGTGATATACCTGCTAAAATTGGACAATCTAAAATCTGAAGCATAGAAAAATATTGAATAATTTCAAAATTCTGTTCTACTGTTTTTGAAAAACCAAACCCTGGGTCGATAATAATATCTTTAATTCCAATTTCTCGAAAGAAATTAATTTTCTGAGAAAAGTAAAATATCAGCTCTTTCATTAAATTTTCATATTCTGTTAAACCCGACATTGTTTTTGGATTTCCTCTCATGTGCATGATAATGTAAGGAACATCGTATTCTGCAACAATTAACGGCAATGTTTGGTCTAAGTTTCCAGCACTGATGTCATTAATCATGTCAATACCCTCATCTAAACCCGCTCTCGCAACTTCAGAACGAAACGTATCTAACGATAAAATTGCATCTGGAAAATTTTTGCGAATGAGTTTTGTTGCACTTGAAATTCTTTCAATTTCTAACAGTAATGGCACTTCACTGGCTCCAGGTCGACTTGAATAGCCACCTATATCAAGTATGTCGGCTCCTTCGACTAACATTTTTTCAGCCTTATTCAAAATATCTGCTTCTGAGTTAACGCGACTTTTTTCGTAGAAAGAATCTGGCGTGACGTTCAGTATTCCCATTACAACGTTGTCAGTAAATTCTAATAACTTATCACATACTTTTATAGACATGTTTTGTTTAATATACGTACCTTCATCACTATTTTTGAGCTTAAAAATACAAATGAGTAAAACTTCGATTCAATACACAAAAGTAATAAATGATTGCAAAGATATTTTTGCTAAAAAGACAAAAGATTACGGAATGGCTTGGAGGATTTTAAGGCCGAGTTCATTAACGGATCAAATTTTCATAAAAGCCAAGCGAATTCGTACGGTACAGATAACGGGAGAAAATAAAGTTGGTGAGAGCGTTGAAGGTGAATTCAAAGCGATTGTAAACTATTGTGTTATGGCTCTCATTCAATTGCTTGAAACTGATTTAAAGGAAATGGAGCTTGATGAGAAAGAAACACTTCAATTTTTTGAGAAATATACCGATCAAGCACGTGAATTAATGGAGAAGAAAAATCATGATTACGGCGAAGCATGGCGCGATATGCGCATAAGTTCACTGACAGATCTTATTTTAATGAAGTTATTAAGAATAAAACAAATTGAAAATAATGCTGGTGCCACGCTAATAAGCGAAGGTATTGATGCAAATTATTTCGACATGTTAAATTATTCAGTTTTTGCCCTAATACATATAGAAAATGAGTAAATCAAGTTTATTGCAGCCTAAACCCACTTTAGGCGGTAGGTCTTTTATTTTAAACGTCCTTTTTATAGTTTTAAATATTGTCGGATTGTCCCTTCTAGTGGTCGGATATCACAAAAGTTTTGAGGAAGACGAGGTGTTCTATAAAATTTTCGGAAATGTATTAATGGCTATTTCTATCGCGGGAATAATAGTGTTTAAAGGACGTATTATGATGAATAATATTTCTAGTGTTTTTGTAGGAGGCTTATTTATAGTTTCTGGTCTTGTAAAAGCCAATGACCCAATCGGTTTTGCTTATAAACTTGAAGAATATTTTGAAGATGGAGCACTTGCCTATAGAATAAAAGATTGGTTCGGTATTCCTGAGTTTTCTTTAGAGTTTCTTATTCCATTCGCACTTTCTTTATCTGTGTTTATTTGTATTATAGAAATTGTTTTGGGCGTCTTGACGATTTTTAGCGTAAAAATAAAATGGGTAGCTTCTCTTCTGCTTGCTATGATGCTTTTTTTTACTTTTTTAACTTGGCATACAGCAAGTTGTGATGGATCAACGACTTTTCGTGACCGTGATGTTTATCTTGCTTCAAGTGCTATGGGACAGGATAAAGTTGCAGCAGCAAAAAATAATGATGCTATTTCTGTGGTTAGACAAAATAGTGAAGAAATTGTGATTGATGAATTGAAGCAACCACAATGCGTGAACGATTGTGGTTGTTTTGGCGACGCTTTAAAAGGTTCTTTGGGAAGGTCACTGACGCCAAAAGAATCCATGTGGAAGGATATCGTTCTTTTGTATTTTGTGCTCTGGATATTTGTTGCAGCATTCAAGCGAAATCAGAGCGAAGATTCCAGTAAAACTTACTTTTGGATCGGTGGAATGGTTGTTATAGCATTCTTTAGTTGGGTGTTCGGATGGCTATTCCCGCTGTTTTTTGGTTTAATTGCCTTAGTTGGTAGCTCATTTTTAGAACGGAGAACCAAAAAAAGGATGGCTCAATGGATTTCTATTTCGGTATTTGTAACTCTGCTATGCGCAATGATGGTGACCTACGTTCTGATGTACGACGCAATTAAAGATTATCGCCCTTATGCTGTTGGAACCAATTTGTCGGAAAAAATGAACGATGGACAAGAAGGAAAATATTTAAGCTTATTGGTCTACAAAAACAAAAAAACAGGAGAAAAAATTGAGTACGATGCATCATCGAAAATATATATATCCTCAAAGATTTGGGAAGATGCTGCATGGGAATACGAGACGATGACGCAGAAAGAAATTATTCCTGTCCGCATCCCTTCTATTACGGAGCAATTCAATCCATATCTGCCAATTTCAGGACTTACGAAGTTCGAAAAAGGAATGACTATCGTTCAGGAACAGATGGCTAATTCTAAAATTAAAGGTTTGGTGATTTTAGATAAAGCAACCGAGACGAATTTTCAAACGACGATGGCTGAATACAATGTTGCCGATTATCCACTTGAAGAATATGTAATTTTAGATACAATTGAAATGAGAAATCCTGACATTAGTGATATCGTGTTAAGGGAGTATATTTTAAAAGCTCCAAAGATTATCATTTTAACAGCTAAAAATTTGGAGGACGCGAACTTCGCAAAAATGAAACGATATAAAAGTATTTATGCCAATGCGCAGAAAGAAGGAATTCCAATGCTTATGATGGTGAGTTCAAATTCAGAGGAAGTGAAGGCATTTAGGGCGAAATACAATTTTAATATACCAATATTTTTTAATGACGAAACCGAATTAAAAGCGATATCACGGTCAAACCCAGCCTTGTTGATTATAAAAAAAGGCGTTGTAAAGGGCAAGTATCCACATCGTTCAATTCCTAGTTTTGAGTGGTTGAAAATAAATATTTTAAAGTAAGTATGAGAAAAAAAATTGTAGCAGGAAATTGGAAAATGAATTTGTTTCCAGAAGAGGCGGAACAATTGTTTAATTCATTAATTATAAAAAAAGATTGGCCTGCCGATGTAGAGATTATAGTCTTTCCATCGATTATTTATTTAAGTGGCTTTGCTGAATTTAAGGATTTAAAAATACAGTTGGGTGCACAGAATTTTTTCCCAAGAGAAAATGGCGCTTATACAGGTGAAATTTCAATTGAACAAGTCAAAGTATGCGGTGCTAAATATACTTTGATTGGCCATTCAGAAAGAAGAGCATTTTTTGGAGAGCATGAAGGTTTTTTAAAAGAGAAAGTTGATGCGGCAATGGCAAATACTGTTATACCAGTTTTCTGCTGTGGTGAACCCTTGGATATTCGAGAATCAAATAAAGAAAAAGAATTTGTGAAAAATCAATTATTTGAAGGGTTATTTCACTTGACTTCAGAGCAAATAATAAAGGTTATCATTGCATACGAACCAGTTTGGGCAATTGGTACAGGGAAAACTGCTTCCGTTGAACAAGCGGAAGAAATGCATCGAAGTATTCGACAATGGTTGTCGGATCAATATTCAATGGATATTGCCAATGAAATATCCATTTTATATGGTGGAAGCTGTAACTCAGACAATGCGAAACAGTTATTTGCTTGTCCAAATATTGATGGTGGTCTTATTGGAGGCGCATCGTTGAATATCGATTCATTTACGAAAATAATTGAAGCCCATTAATGGATAGTTTCGCATTTCATATCAATATAAAACCCACAAAACCGTGGTCGGAAATTGCAATTTCATGGCTTGTGGAAGAAGGTTTTGATGTCTTTGAAGAAACTGAAGCTGGCATTGTCGCTTACACAGACGCAAATTCGACTCCTAACCTCCAAGAACCCCTTGATTTGATCAAAACATGGGCTGAAAATTCAAAAATACAGTGCTCTGTTGAAATTGAAAGAATTGAACAAAAAAATTGGAATGCAATATGGGAATCTGATTTTAAACCGGTAAATGTTGAGGATAGGCTATTAATTGTGGCTCCCTTTCATGACAAACTTGAAACTAATGGTTTAGTAGTAGTCATTCAGCCGCAAATGTCGTTCGGAACAGGACATCACCAAACAACTTGGATGATGAGTAAGGCTTTATTAGATTTAGAAAATTTACCCGCTAAAATCCTGGACATGGGGACAGGAACGGGAATTCTCGCCATACTCGCTGAAAAGCTTGGCGCAAAAGATATAATGGCTATCGATATTGAAGAATGGTCAGCTGAAAATGCCAGAGAAAATGCCGTGCGAAATAAATGCGAACATATTTCCACTTTTCATGGGGATATTGATTTAATAAATGGAAAACAATTTGATTTGATTCTTGCAAATATCAATTTGAATGTGCTCAAATCACAAATGGAGTCCTATAAGAATAGTTTGGATCGCAATGGTATTCTTTTGCTCAGCGGTTTTTTTGAGACTGATGTTCCCGAATTATTAAAGCTAACGCAATCACTCGGTTTCGAAAAGCAGAAGATATTTACCAAGGAAACATGGGCGACGCTTCAATTGACATTAATATAATATCAAAAAATGATTAAAAATTTCATACTCTTCGTTTTTCTTCTCTTAGGATTAAATGTCTTTTCTCAAGGTTTTTCTGTTGAAAGAGAAAAATTCACAAAAGAATTACACAAAATATTATCGGATTACGGCAAAGGTGATTTCAACGATTTCACCAAGAAAGAATTTCCAAATTTTTTAATCGAGATGAATGGCTTATCCGACAATATGTTCAATAAAATGGTGCGCACATCGAATCTCATTTTAGAGAAAAAGTTAAAACCATATCCTGAGTTATACAATTATATTTATTCCATGTATTCGCTCGGACTAAACAAGCAAAATACTGAAAGTGTCAATGCTTGGCATGTGACGGTAGATAAAATGCTAGATGCCAGAAATGTCAAAAAATTTGAGGATTTTATTGAATTGTCCGCCAATTTCTTTTCGAAAGGTATTTTATCTAAAGCCTCAAATTATACGTGGTATTATCTTGGCGGAAAATACACATTCGATGGCGATGAAAAAGCATTTATTCGCTTTGAAAATGGAAATCTCGTTTGCAGAGTAGACAATAGAGATAAAAAAGCAGCAGAAAAAATACCCTTTGTAGATAGTATTGTTGTTGAAAATACAAACGGAATTTTTGATCCATTTTTAAAACGCTGGGAGGGAAATGGAGGTATAATTACTTGGGAAAAAGTAGGTCTATCTACAAGTGAAAGTTATGCTGAAATCAACCGTTATGAGCTTGCACTCAAATCGCCAAATTTTAATGCGGATTCGGTAAAAATGCATACACCCTATTTTAAAGATCCAATTATAGGTAGATTAGCCGAAAGAGCCTTTGTTATCAATCGTGAAATTGATAGGGTTTTCCCTCAGTTTTCTTCCTACGAGAAGAATTTGAAAATTACAAATCTACGTCCAAGTGTTAATTATGAAGGAGGTATAGGTTTGAAAGGTAGTCAATTTGAAGGTTTCGGAACAAAACAAAGTCCAGCTAAATTGATCATTCTCAATGACAATGAAACTTTCATTTTGGCAAAATCCGTTTTGTTTAATGTGGATGAAAATAAAATACAAAGCGCGAATACAGAAATAAATATAAAATTTGGAGAGAAAGATTCTATAACGCATCCAGGAGCAGAGTTGATTTATTTTGAGGACAAAGGAATTTGGGAAATTAATAGAACAAATTTAGGACTAGGTCAAGCGCCTTTTGGAAATTCGTATCATCAAGTTGAAATGTATATTCCTAAAATTATTTGGGAAGTAGGCAAACAAATTCTAGATATTGAATATGAATACGGAACCAGTCAAGAGCAGCGTGTTGCAAGAATGGAATCTAAAAACTATTTTGATGCTCGACTATATCAGCAGATACAAGGAATGGAAACTAAAAATCCATTGGCAGTAATTTTCGATTATTCGTATAAATACGATGAGCAGATTATTCAGGAAGGGAAGTTGGCGTCCGCTCTCGGTAAAACTATCGAACAAGCTAAACCTATGCTATTACAGCTGTCGAGCCTTGGTTTTATTTCATATGATACCGAGCTGAAGGAAATTCGAATAAACGATAAGTTAATCAGTTTTGTAGAAGCAAGATCCGGTAAAAGAGATTATGATAATATTATTTTCACATCTGATTTAAGACGAAAAGAATTACTAGATTATTCAGCTGAAGAGATAAGTAAAGATCCTTTTCTCCAAGCTGTAAAATTAAATTATGACAATATTAATACGGAAAGAAGTCGCATGACTAGTTTTGGTAAAATCGACCTCAAAACAATGGATTTAAAATTGGTCGCTGTCGATCAAATAGTTTTATCATATGAGCAACGAACATCTGTTTTTCCTAGAAATTATGATATTACCATTAAGAAAAATAGAAACTTTAATTTCAAAGGGTTTATCAGTTCAGGCAAACTAGAAATTGATGCTGAAATTTCTGATTTCAGCTATGATTTGTTCAAATTCAACATCAATATGTCGAATAAAACAGCCTTAAATGTTAAACCACTTTCAGAGCAAGATGGAAACCGAGCAATTACCTTGAAATCTGAAATCACAGGAATTGTGGGAGAATTATTAATTGATGATCCTAAAAATCGTTCAGGTGCAAATAAGAAGATTATTGGATATCCAAAATTGAAATCGATTCAATCTTCAAAAATTTATTATAATTCAGAAGATATATATCGCGGTGCTTATGATAGCACAAGATTTTACTATACGGTTGATCCCTTTGTTTTAGATAGTTTAGATGCCTTTGATGAAAAAGCTTTGCGACTTTCAGGTGAATTAACTTCCTCAGGTATTTTTCCGAAATTCAGAAAAGACGTGCAAATTATGCCAGATTATTCACTGGGCTTTTCCACTAATGCTCCCGAAGGAGGATATGCTTTTTATGGAACGCGTGCCAAGTATGAGAATAAAATTCTGTTGTCTAATAGCGGACTACAAGGTGCCGGAACAATAAATTATATTACTTCTACCTCAGTATCAAGAGCTTTAGCATTTTTGCCAGATAGCACAATTGGTTATGCAGATTTCGCAAATAAGCAACAGCTAAGCGGTATTCAATATCCTGATGTTACTGGTTCTGGAGTTTTCATTACTTATATTCCTCAGAAAAATGTTTTGAAGGTAAAGTCAAGTGAAAAAGAGGATTTAGTGTTTTTTAAAGGTTCAGCAAAAATGAAAGGTACAGCATTTTTAACACCTGTAGGAATGCGTGGAAATGGATTAATGAACTTTCTATCGGCAACACTGATCTCCAGAGATTTTAACTATAAATCAAATGATATTTTAGCAGAAACGTCAAATTTCAACCTGAGGAATGAACATCCAGAAGGAGATGAAGGAAAAATTACTTTTAAAACAGATAATGTTAGTGCAAACGTTTCATTTACCAATAGAAAAGGTGTGTTTGTATCTAATGGAGGATCTTCAATAGTCGATTTCCCAATTAATGAATTCCAATGTAAAATGGATGTTTTTACTTGGATAATGGACGAGGATAAAATCAACATGGAAAACAAAGGTAAAAAAGATATTGCCTTTGATGCAGGATTCGATTTAGCAACACCGAATTTCTTTTCAACGAATATGAAGCAAGACGCACTAGCGTTTAAAGTGCCTATGGCTACTTATTCAATAGAAGAAAAGGTGATTTATTGTGAAGGCATTGATTTTATAGATATCGCGGATGCTAGAATTTATCCTTCAGATAAAAAAATTACGGTTCGTAAAAAAGCAAAATTAGATCAAGTGAAAGATTCAAGAATTGTGGCTAATTATATTACGAAATACCACACTTTCGTGAAATCTGATATTGATATTACAGGCCGCCGAGCATACAAAGCCTCAGGCGAATATCCTTATTATGACAAGGATGGCAATATGACAATGATTAGAATGGAGGAAATTATTTTGGATAGCTCATACCAAACAGTGGCATCCGGCAGAATTACTGAAATCTCTAACTTTCATTTGAGTAAGGAATTTGATTATTATGGGAAAATAATAGTGAAGGCGGCAAACCCTAAAGTTGTCTTTCAAGGGGCTACACGCGTAAATCATAAATGTGATAATTTTGAGAGAAGCTGGCTATCATTTACTTCTGAAATCGATCCTAAGAATATACAAATTCCAGTGGAAAAAGAGATGAAAAACCTCGAAGGGACAATAATTTCGGCAGGTATTGTGTGGCGTGATTCTAGAAATTCTGATAGTATTCGAATTTATCCAACATTTTTGTCAGCTTTAGCAGATAAGGAAGATCCCGTTGTAATGACAGCAAATGGTGTTTTACAATACGATCAAAGTAAGATGGAATTCCAAATTGGGCCCAAAGAAAAATTCTTGAACCCATCAGAAAAAGGAAATATTATTCGCTTAAACTCAAAAACATGCTCAATGAGTGGGGAAGGAATTGTAAATCTGGGAATGGATTTTGGTCCATCAACGGTTGTCGCTTTTGGCGATTGGATATATGATCCGAAAACGAGTTTAACAAGCCTAGATTTAACTTTGAATTTCAAAATGAATGTAGAGAAAAAACCTTTTGAGAATATTGCTGAAAGAATCCAACTTGTGCCAGGTATTCCATTTATGGACTTAAACAAGTTAAATTTGGAACGTGCTTTGCTCGAATGGAGCGATGCCAAAATAGCGGATAAATTTAAATCTGATTATACTATAAAAGGCGAAGTAAAGAAAATACCCGATGTACTTTCCGACGGCATTACGTTTAGTGGAATAAAGATTCAAAGCTTCGAAAATCCTAGATTTCAAGAACGTGGCTTGATATCGACAGATGGAGTTGCTACATTAGTAAATATTTTTGATAAACCAGTTTTCAAACAAATTGAAACGGATGCCTTTTTTATGCAAACTTTTTCAGGTGCGCAAAGTGACAAGTTCACGATTTACTTTTCTGTCACTGGAGGTGAATCCTATTTTATGGACTATTCTATGGCTAAAAAAGATGGCGAGCTTAGATTAATGTCGAGCGATAAAGAGTTTAGAAATGAAATTGAAGAAATGAAAGAGGATAAAAAGAAAGCGAAAAATTTTAAATATGATATTACGCAACAGAATATATTTGTTGTTAAATTTAAGCGACTTTTAGGTAAAACAGAAGAATAAATAATGGATTTTAATTATATAATTTATACCGTTTTGGGTTATCTTCTCGGCTCTATACCAACTGCAGTTTGGTTAGGTAAAAATAAATATGGTATAGACGTGCGAGAGCATGGAAGTCACAATGCCGGTGCTACCAATACTTTTAGAGTATTAGGTCAAAAGGCTGGAATTGTAGTTCTTTCTATTGACGTTCTTAAAGGGCTCGCGGCAACAGTTCTGCCGCTTATAATGATGCCTGACTTACTCGGTTCAGATGCTTTGGTAAATATCCAAATGCTGAGTTCAATGGCCTGCGTTTTAGGTCATGTTTTCCCTGTTTTTGCTAACTTCGATGGAGGTAAAGGGGTTGCAACATCATTAGGCGTAATTATTGGTTTGCATCCACCTGCCGCAATTATTGCCTTGGGAATTTTTTTAGCTGTTTACTTAGCCTTTTCTTTCGTTTCTTTAGGAGCGATTTGTGCAGCCATTTCTTTCCCTATTCTCCTCTATTTCCGTTTCCATGTTTCTTCGTTTCATTTGATACTGTTTAGCACTATTTTAAGTCTGGCTGTGATTGTCGCCCACAAGAAAAATATTCTCCGTTTGTTGAATAAAACAGAGCCAAAAATGCCCTTGTTGCGGAAAAAAGAATAAATATTGAACGTAAAACTTTGCAGATACGTAAAATCCATAATGATGGTAAAGAAAATATTGTTTTTCGTCCTAACTTTCTTGTTGTGTTTTCCTATCAGTGGACAAACAGAGGAAGAGCTCTTAGATCAGGCCAATAAGTTTTTCAAAGAGGAAAAATTTGTCGATGCCACTCCCGTTTATCTTCGACTCTTGTCCTTGCAACCTAAGAATATAGATTATAATTATCGATACGGAACTTGTTTGCTTTTTAATTCGAACAACAAGCAAGAATCTATTCGTTATTTGAAATATGCGACCAGAAGCCCGCAAGTAAATCCAGATGCTCATTTTTACATGGGACGTGCTTATCATTTAAATTATTTGTTCAACGATGCCGTAAGGAGTTACGATGAATTCACAACTCTTGTAGGGTCAAAAGAAGCTGAAAGAAAGGAGGTTAGTCGACTTATTCAAATGTGTCAGGATGGGACACGTTTATTGATGAACTATTCCGAAATGATTGTTTACGAAAAAAAAGAAATCGAAGCTGATAAGTTTTTTAGGCTTTACGATTTAAAGGAAATAGGCGGAAACTTACTTGTTACCTCTGATTTTCAATCTAAAATCGACAAAAAAAATAACCATACGCCACTTATTTATTTTCCAAATAATGCGACGGAAATCTATTATTCTTCATTTGGAGAGGACGGAAAAAACGGTAAGGATATTTATAGAAGAGTTCGCGGTTTTAATGGTGCTTGGGGAGAATCTGAATTAGTGATGGGGAAAATTAATACCAAATTCGACGAGGATTTCGCCTACAGAAGTCAAGATGGCAAGTGTTTGTATTTCAGTTCGAAAGGCCATAATTCTATGGGAGGATTCGATGTTTTTAGGAGTATTTACGACGAAGTTTCGGACTCTTTTCTCGAACCCGAAAACATGGATTTTGCCGTGTCCTCGCCAGACGATGATATCTTTTTTCTTGTAGATAAGGACAATAAAAATGGTTATTTTGCCTCGGCTCGACAGAGTGAGTTCGGAAAATTGTATGTGTATAAAATCCGCTTAGAAAAGCTTCCTAATCAGTTAACTATTATTGCTGGAGTTTTTGAATCGAGAATTAAACCGAATGAAAAGTTAATAGTTGAGGTTCAAAATAGAGCAACAGGAAAAATTGTCGGAAACTTTACATCGAAAGATGACGGTAAAATTGTAATTACTTTTCCTTCTGGTGGGGAGTACAAATACGTAATGAAGGTTTCTGACGATACCAAATATTTTACGCAGAATATCAATATTCCGATGAAGAAAAACATAAAGCCTTTGCGTCAAAGTTTGGTTCATCTTATGGAAAATGGCGAGGAAGTTATTCGTGTGTTGGATCGTTTCGATGAGAATGTAGATGATAAAGACGAAATTCTAGCAGAAATATTCGCTAACAAAGCGCAATTGGATCCAAATGCCCAATATTTCGACTTAGAGAAATTGAACAGTCAAAGTGATAAAAAGAAGGTGTTAGAAGAAATTTCTGCAGGTCGATTAAGCTTAACAGAAGTTGCGGAAAATTTAGTTGCGAATGCAAAAGTAATTAAAGAAGTAGAGGGCCAAACGGCAGTATTTGAAAAAAAAGTCGCTGTTCAGTTGGAAAATAGCATCAAAAAATTGGAACAACTCAACAAACAAATTGGCGTCAACGCTTCAGCTTACAGATCCAGTGTAGTAAATTCACTTAGCCGAACGACTTTGATTAGCGAATTCAAAGAACTCATAGCTGAAAAAGAAAAAACAGAGCAGAACGTACTCGGGTTATTGCAAGTAAACGAAAAAGTGCAAGATCAATATCTTCTTTCAAAGGATTTGGAAAAACAAGCGGATGAATGGCAACAAAAAGGTATTCAAATCTTAAAATTGCTTGCTGAAGAATCAAATGAAGATGCCCTCCAGTATTTATCTGAAAATAAAGGGATAATTAAGATTGGCTTGGCTAGTCATGTTGATAATTTTTATGAAAAAAGTTCAGCGGAAAGCAACTCGTTAAACACTGAAATAACAGATTTATTAAATAAAAAGTACAATTACGAGACCTCCATTAGTGATTTGCAAAATAATATTGACTTTCTCGAGCGCAAACTCGTAGAAGTAAATTCAAAAGAAAAGGACGCCATTAAGGAAAATATTGATCGCAAACGAAAGGATTTTAATTTGATAAATGATGAAATTTCTGATTTAGTAACTTTAATTGAAACGAAAAGAGTTTTAAAAGATGATTTGCTTAATCAAATGGCGGAATTTATGGCTGTCGAGAATAGCTCGAAACCAAATTCTATCGTTAATTATCAGGCGACAAAAATCAAATGGGAAAATATAAAGAATGCCCCTACATCCGCAGACGGTGAATTAATGACGCAAATTTTTGCGCAAAGTGATGAGGTTGATTTGTCCTCGAATCCAAACTCTGAAGCGAATGTCACAAATATGGAGAGTGATCCTCATGAAGCGGATGATTCATTTCTTTCAATAAGCGAGAATGGGGCTGAATCAAAAAGTGAGCAGGAATTGTTATCAATTTCATCACCAACTAATGAAATAGATTTAGAAAATCAACCAACTTTACCGAGTGCTGTGAATTTTTCAGATTTATCTAAAAATGAGCAAGAAACGAAGCTGTTAAATTCAATTAACCCGAATTATTCCTCCAAAAGGCAGCAAATAGAAAATTCATCTATCGATGATTCCGAAAAAACAAAAATTTTTCATGAGCTGAATCAGGACGTTTTAGCTGGAATTAAGTCGGAACGAAAAAAAATAAATAAACGAACTCAAGTTAATGAGTTAGACGCATTAAATCGTCTGGAAACAGAGATCATTCAAAGCGATGAAGATTTTAAATTTGACTTAGTTTCTAAATTTGAAGACCCAGAAACTTTGGTAAATAGATTGTATAAAAATTACGAAACAATCAGTCAGTCTATTAATAACAACACGAGCTTATCTCCTATTGAAAGAGAGGAAAAGCAAGTTGATTTGAATCAGTCTCTCGTAAACTCATTAGAGTTGGAGAAAATTAAATTTGAAAGCCTAGCGAAGAAAAATTCAAGCAACGAAAAAATTAAATCAAAAATTGAATCTATTGACCAAGTACTAGCCGAATATTTTCAAATCCTTGAAGCAAAAGAAAGAAGACTAACGGAATTGAAAACTGATTTAGCTTCGAATTCTAATGCGGATTCCATAAATAATGTTTGGAAAATAGAAGAATTCGCTGAACTAGAATCGGTTCAACAAGAAGATAATTTATTAAATCAATATCAACCGTCTTACGATGACGATAAACGAGTAATATACAGCTCGAAGGCAAGTGAGCGCGTTAAATACAGTCAACTTTTAACACTTGACGCCTCTTTGTTAGAGAGATTAGCACTTGAAGAAGAAAAACTAAACAATACTAATCAGCAGCCAGAGATAGCAGCCATAAAACGAATCGAAAACAGAGTAAATAGAGAAATTGCGTTGAATCAACTCAATCTTCTTGCTGTCGAAGAAACCGACAAAGAATTTATAACGCGAATTGCTAGCGATTATTTAAACAACAAAGATCAATTGGCTACTAATTCAAATCTAACTGAAGCAGAAAAAGCAAAACGTCAATTAGGAGTTGATGAATTATTAATTGAAAGTTTAGAGAAAGAAAAATTAAAATTTTTGTCTTTAAATGAGTTAAACCCATCTAACGCAAGTTTACAAACTAAAGTAGATTTTATTACACAGGTTATTATACAAAAACGCGTGGAAATCGAGCAATTGAATTCAGTGGTGGATGTTAAAGAAGCAAACCAAGAAACAGATCAAAAGGAAGAAAAGGTGAGTTTTATTACTATAATTATGTTGAGAAATGAACTCCTTGGTGAGGCAAATGATTCTCTCATGAAAGAGCCTGTTAATTCAGTTTCTATTGATGACTTGAAGAAACAGATTATGTTGTTGGATGGCTATGAGAAAGCACTGGAAAACAAAGAAAATGAGTTGCAACGATCTATCCAAGTAAAATCAAATGAAATACAGCAAATATTGAATTTAATTGGCAATGAACTTGTCGAAGTTGCTGATAAAAAGCGCAAATACACAATTACTGTTGGAGATTTGGAAAGCAGTCTTTTGACCCAACAAGCTGCAGTGGCTGTTGCTCCCGAAAAGGATAATACTCTCGAAAGAATTGCAAATGAGGAGAAAACTTTAATGGAAATACTAGACGGCAATATTACAAAGATTAGGGAAATTTCAAAAGTTGAAAAACAACTCTTGAAATTGTCTGACCAAAAATTGGATCGAAAAAATGAGTTGTTAAAAGAAGAAATCAAAATAATTCAAGAAGAAAATGTGGCTAAATTAACGACACTTAAAAGCATTCCTACTTCTTCTGTATCGCAGCGAATAAATAAAGAGTTAGCCCTAAAACAGTTCAATCAATTGAATCAGAATTCGGAGATATTAAAAGTATTAGCAAAAAAATCTAAAATTAGAGAGGAAACCAATGAACTACTTAGCAAGGTTTATGCAACAAAAGAACAAGCAAATGAAATATTAAAATTAGCTTTAATCAATTCTAAATTATCGAGTTTATCAGAAGGAAAAATTATTTCCCTTTCAACTAAGTCTGATTTGCAAAAAAAGAAAAATACTTTATTACTCGAAGAGGCAGGATATAATTCTGAAATAAAAAACATCAGCGCTGAAATAAAATTGGCTAGCAAGGCAAGTGAGGAAGAAATTTTGTTTTCTGATAAGCAAGTTTTGGAAAAAGAACGCCAAATGATAGTGGACCAGATTGCTTACATTGATAGAAATATCCGAGAACTGCCGGCGCAGCCAGTTGCAACAATTTCTACGGATATGAAAAATACGGAGTTGACCTTCCAAGAGGAAATAGAAATCTCATCAAGTTTGGAATTCAAAAATACATCAAAGGTCGCCAAAGAAGCTTTGTTCTTGGAAAATGAAATAGCCTTTCTTTTGAAATCTATAGATAAAGATAAACAAGAAGCACAAAAATTGACAGATGTAGCAGTTTTTAGTGGAAAATTAGACGACAATCAAAAAGTAGAGATAAAAGTTGCTGAGATACAATCTAAAGAGAAACAGATAGAAAAGTTGCAAAATTCTTTGACCCAAAAGCAAACGGCAATAGCAGAATTATTTCCAACGGATCCAAGGAAAAAGGCCAAGATAGAAAACTTATTACTTAGAGGCGTGGAGCCAATAAGAGGCGAACTTTCGAATTATATTGCTATTCCTGAATCTGGATTTGAAGTGGAAATGAACGCGGCTAAAATACAAAATAATGAATTAGCTGTTGATACAAAAGTCCCTACTGGATTGATGTTCCGAGTGCAAATTGGCGCATTTTCGAAACCGGTTGCAAAAGATGTATTCCAGGAGTTTAATCCAGTTACTGGAGAAAAACGAAGCAACGGGTTGATCGTCTATATGGCTGGGTTCTTCGCCAAAAGTGCAGGTGCGAACGACGCACAAAAAACTATTCGCAGTTTGGGATATACGGATGCATTCGTTGTAGCTTATTGTGATGGTGAAAGAATTCCCTTAATCGAAGGACGAAAGATGGAGAATTCTAAAGCGTGTGCTCCAATGCAAATGAGTGATTTGACTTTAATACGAAAACCAGCGCAAGAAGATGCAATACAATCGAGGGTTCCTATGTTGGATTATAATAAAGGAGTCGGAGCCGCACCAGCTTTAACTATTGAGTTGAAAAAAGGCTTATTTTATACGGTGCAAATTGGAGTTTATAATCGCCCAGTTGCTCCCGGGATCTTGAAAAATATGACGCCTCTACTTTCTAAGAGACTTCCAAATGGACAAATACGCTATTCTACTGGTGTTTATGTTTCTATTCAAGAGGCAATGCCAAAAAGGCAAGAAGCCATTGAAAAAGGTATTAGCGACGCTTATATAACAGCTTACTACCAAAGTGAGAGGATAAGTCTAGAAGAAGCAGAAAGATTATTAAAAGAAAAAGGAAACAGTATTATTGAGATAACGGCAGTTGGTATTGTCAATGACGAGAACCAACGAATTGTCGCAGAACAACAATTACAAAAAGCAATTGTTGAAATAGAGCAAGAAAGGTTCAAAGAAGGGGTGGGAATCCAACTCGTTTCGAAAGAAACATTTACCGAGTTTCCAAGAGATATGCTCAACCGTTTCAATAAACATATTAGTTTTTATTTTGACCAAAATGACAGGCGATTAAAGTCATTAATATATGACAAACCTGAGGATATTCCGCAAATATATTTTATTCGAGAAAACTTGGATACCGTCTATATTCAAGACTTTGCGCGCGCTCAAAAGGAACAAAGAGACGGCTTCAGAAAAGTAGTTTTCTATGTTCGAAACGGTCAATTAGAAGGTGACCTTGCCGATTATATTTACCGATTAAATTTTAGAAAAGAATACAAGGAAGAAGGGGGAAATATGAAAGTAACTATACATAGCGTTCCTTCAAATTCAATTCAACCTATTGTAAATGTATTACACGATTTGAAAATTCAATCTGTTATCGAGTAGCTCTATTCAAATAAGCCGTTCAAATCTATGTCGCGAGTATATTCAGCCAAAATTTGTTTATTCGTTTGTATTTCAATCCATTGAATTTGATTGAGGTTCTTGATAATATATAATTCAACGAAAAAACTGTTTAAGGTATACAGGTAAACGAGGTGAGATGGAATACTCCTTGAACCCACGTATTCGCCATCAGATTTCAGTATGTCTAACCTTTTCAGCAATGGAAGCCGATTAAATTCGGAATTATTCATTTTTTTTGAACTAATTTATATTTACCTTGTACAGTAAAGAAATATACAACAATGAAGGCACTTTTGTTTTTGATACTCACCTTTTTTTTCGTTTCCAATGTTTTTGGTCAGAATAATACAAATACCAATAATTCTGGAAAAGCAGAAGAAAAGATTCTTGCGCCACAAATTAAAGAATTAAAAAAAACAAATTCTGTTTCAGCTGAAGAAATAACAGTTCCAAATCCTGCCATGGACCAAGGAAAAGCTTTATCTACAAAATCCTTAGAAGGTTTTAACAAAGACCAACAAAGTTCAATGGCTTTGCAAAAAGCTAAATTTATCTCTAAACAATCAGAATTCAATCAGCAAAGAACGCAAAGAACATATTCTGAAAGTCAAGAGGATGAATTAAACGATTTATTGCGAGACCTTTCTGCGCAAAGTCCGGCGAGTTTTGAAAGTTTACTTTTTTATTATGAAAATGGACAATATGATTTGAATCGTTCGCCAGCTTTGTTGAAAGCGGCTGAAATGAATCCCAATGATTTAGAGCTGCGTAAACAGATGGTTATCTTTTATTTCTTGATGCAGAAAACAGATGAGTTGAGAAAAACATTGATTGATGTTTTTAATGCGAAAATCTATCCAAACGCAATTCTAAATTATGGAATTGATGTTCTAAATAGTGTTCCTAAAAATGGAATATTGTTTACTCACGGAACAGAAGATAGTTTTGGAGTATTATACGCTCAGCGTATTTTGAAAAAACGAGAGGATGTCTTTATCATATGTTTGGATTGGTTGAATTCGCCACAGTTACGAACTAACCTGACGGCGAATGGTTACAAATTACCCCTATCTAATTTCATAGACATTAACTATTTAGGAAAGCTATGCTCACTTAATCAAGACAAAAATATTGCACTAGCGCTGACAATTCCAAAAGAATATTTCATACCGATTATCAATAAATTGTATATCTCAGGTTTGGTTTTGCAATACAAAGAAATTCCAACTGATAACGCAAGGAATAATGAAATTCTGTGGCGAACAATTTTAGAAAAGAAATTGATTAAAACAAAAGATCACGATTTAGTGCTCAATTATTTACCGATGATGGCTCAGTTGAGTCGATTGTACGAAAGTGATAATCAAGCTACCCAAAAAGTAGAAATGGATAAAGAAATAAGCGAAGTAGTGAGAAGCAGAGGAAAATCGTTGAAGTAATTTATGCGGTTAATTCGAGCGACATATAAGAATCTTACTGATGAAAAACTGATGCAGGAAATGCAGCAGGGAAAGGAGCAGGCTTTTCAAGAGCTTTACGATCGCTATGCGCAAAGTTTACACCAATATTTCTACCGAAGAATGTGGAAGGACAACGAAAAGGCCGAAGATTTTGTCCACGATTTGTTTACTAAATTGATAAAAAATCCTAATTCATTTGATGTAAATAGATCTTTTAAAACATGGGTTTTTTCAGTCGCAAATAATATGACAATAAACGAGTATAAAAAACAAACGGTCCGTTCTGTTGTGAGTTCGGGCATAGAAACGGAATACAAAGCCTCAACAGACGCATCGGCAGATAGCCTGGTGCAAGACGATATGTTTCGTGAAGCACTTGAGAAAGAAATGGTGCAACTCGATGAAAAACACAGAGAAGTTTTTGACCTTAGACATATTCAAGGATTTAGTATTAAAGAGATAGCACAAACTCTAGGAATAAATGAAGGAACGGTCAAATCACGTGTGTTTTATGCCGTAAAAAAATTGACGGGAAAGTTAGTGGAGTTCAAAGTTTCTCTTCAAGCTTAAAATAGAAAAATGGAAAAAGAAATCGAAAATATAATTCGTGATAATGAGTTTTCTGAACTTAGCGTTCGAGCTAAATTTGCCCTTCAAGATTGGGTAAATTCTGAAGAAGAGTTCGATGTTTTAAAACAAATTTTATCGACTGCATTGACGCTAAATGAAGAGATTGCGCCTAGTCCAAAACAGCGCTCTTCACTTACGGATACATTTAGAGCACATCACGCAGTTGCTCAAACTCAGACGAATTCGTCCGGCTCAGTTAAATCACAAGTAATTTGGATGCGAGTGGTTATTTCCGTTGCAGCGATATTCATTCTTTTCATCTTGCTTTTTCCTTTCAATACGGAAAATAATCAGGATAATCTGATTGTCGAAAATAAAACGCCAGTTATAAGAAAGAACAAACCAAAACTAGAAAAAGGCACAACTAAATCTATAAATAAAGAAACTGAAGTGCCGAAAATTTCAAATGTTCAAGAACCAATTATAGGTATTCGCGAATCCCAAAATAAATTAGCGCGCCTTGATTCAGATAAACGATCAAGCGCTCGTCAATTTGCGCCTGGTTACTCTGAAGATAGCAGTTTTTCTCGAGAAAACTTTGATATGTTGCATTCTGATCATCTCAACATACGTGATTTGCCCGCAGATAGTCGGCAAGTAATTCGAGATAATCCAGCATTATTAGATATTTTGTACACGGCTTTTTAAAAGTATACCTCAAAAATTTCATTTTAAAGTCCAGACTATTTACAGGAAAGGTTTACCAAGAAAATAAGCGACTTATCTCGCAAGGCGAAAGAAATGTATAAATCATAGAACAATAACTCTATCGAAGTTAAATTGTCTGCAAACGTAAACAGAGCGACCAAATCAAGCACAGGCTATTATTAACCAATTTTAGATAAAGAATTAGATTTCGTAATTAACCCAATTATCTTGGAGCCATTGATACAAGTGATGTGTGAAATTGATTAAGTTATTACGCTTGCCAAAGAGCCCGCAGAATCAGATAAAAAGACTTATGTTGTCCTTTCCTTAAGTGACGACTTGAAAACATTAGACTTTAAAAATTAGGGGTTTGGAAATGCTATTATTTCATTATTAAGATTCCCATACGAAATAAATCATGGTGAAAAATAAATTCTGGGCGCGAAATTAATTCATTCCAGGCGGCAAGCATTTCTTTACTCCAGCGAATATCATCCAAGATAAATATGCAATTAGCTTTACAGCTTTTCGCCAGAAAGTCCATATATCTGAGAAGTGCTTTTCCATCGTGGTGACCGTCAATAAAAACTAAATCGAAGGCGTTTTCTTCCCTTTTTTCAAAATAATCCAAGAAAGTGGAATGAATCAATTCAATCTTAGTCAATTGTAATTCAATAAATAATTTTTCGGCTTCAGCTGCTGTATTTTCACAAGCCTCAATAGTTGTCACCTTTCCCGACACATTTGCTTTCGATAAGTAAATGCTCGTAAATCCCAAAGAGGTCCCCATTTCTAGGATAGATTTACAATTAAATTCACAAACTAAATTGTGTAGAATTCGCTGGTAAGGGGTAGTATAACGACTATTTTTATAGATGTTTTGAATGCTCCTCGTTGCGCCCATTTTCTTCGACCCAGCACCAAAATCTTGAACTAATATTGTTCTATTTTCTTGTTTTGCTGCATTTCTGTAAGCGAGTAATTCTGTTTCAAATGCTAATTTTACATTGGATTGTGTCATGCAATTTTTTATCCGATCTGACGTTTCAGAGGAAAATTTGGATTTTTGCTTGGCTTTCCAACGATAATGAATATATTCGAGTACTAAATTCATCCTACAAATTAACGAAGAATTGATAGCAAATAGGACGCAAGAAGTAGAAATACAACGGCAAAAAATAATTAATGGAAATCCACCTTTGGAATTGGTGGCGCCGTGTCGTATTGAAGACGGAATTTTGAAGTTTTCACAATTGGAATCAAATAGATTGGTATTGAGAGCATTAACTTGTAGAAAGTCCGTAGGATTTTTTATTCCTGCATCTGGTTCAGGTTCGAGAATGTTTCAGTTCTTACACAATTATCTCATTCATCCGTCTGAAGAAAATTCTGCCATGGTTGAACATTTCTTCAATAATATGGAGAAAATGGCGTTTTATACCATAATGCCAATTGAAATGAGGGATAAATTACAACGCGGCAATTATGAAATTAAGGAAATAGCAGAATTTCTTATAAATAAAAAAGGTTTGGGACTTGGGATTTTACCAAAAGGTTTGATTCCCTTTCACAAAATTGGCCAGTTTGTATTAAACCCCTTTCAAGATCAGGTTCTACAAGGCGAATATGTGCATCCTGAAGTCCAAAAGTTCCATTTCACAATTCAAAAAGAATTTGAATCTAAAGTTACAGAAAGTATAGAAAACCTCAGAAAATTTACTGGGCCAGGAAAGGAAATTGAATTTTCAGAGCAAAATCCTGCTAGCGATTCTTTCGCTTTCGATGAAAATTTAGAGTTGGTTTATTTTAATGACGAAGTGCTTCATCGGCCTTCAGGTCATGGTGCATTACTCGAAAATTTGGATAATATTGAGGAGGAAATTATTCTGATAAAAAATATAGATAATGTTCAGCATTTCGATTATTCAGAAAATGCAACGCAAAATTGGCAATTGCTAATTGGACTCTTAGATGAAGTGAAAACGAAAATAAATGGTTTGTTGACTAATTTTTCGAAAATTAAATTCATCGAGTTGAACAACATTTATCAATTGTACAATCCACAAGAAGTTATGACTTGGCCAGAGGATAAAATAATGAAGCATTTGAACAGACCTTTAAGGGCTTGTGGTATGGTGCGAAATATGGGCCAAGCTGGTGGTGGACCTTATTGGGTAAAAGGTGCAGAATGTACGAGTAAACAAATTGTTGAGAAACTGCAAATTTCCGCATCTGAGGCGCAGCAATCGCTGATGATTAAGAGTACGCATTTCAACCCTGTAATGATGGCGCTTTCGACTAGCGATAAGGAAGGAAATAAGTTTAGTTTATCTGACTTTGTTGACCGCGAAAAGTTCTTCATTGTTGAGAAACAGCACAAGGGTAAAAAAATAAAATATTGTGAGTTGCCTGGCTTGTGGAACGGTTCTATGGCAAATTGGAATACTTTGTTTGTGGAAATCCCCAATAAAGTATTTAGCCCAGTAAAAACCATGTTGGATTTACTTTTGCCGGCACACCAAACGAAACACCAAAAAGATGAATGATAAAATAACATTAGTAATTGGAGCATCAACTAATCCAAATCGGTATTCATATAAAGCCATTAGGTCTTTAGTTGCGCACGGAGAACCTGTAAAGGCTTTTGGATTGCGAAAAGGTGAAGTAGATGGCGTCGTTTTTGAAACGGAGAAAATTTCTTTTGAAAATATTGATACGGTAACTTTATATGTTGGTCCCGAAAATCAGGTCAATCTAATCGATTATATTATTGAAATACTTGCGCCAAAGCGTATTATTTTCAATCCAGGAACTGAAAATTCAGTTTTTATTTCAAAAGCCGAAAAGAAGGGTATTTTTTGTGAGATTGCTTGTACTTTGGTATTGTTGTCGATAGGAGAATACGACAGACTTAGATCATTTTAGACCTTTTAATCAAATACTTGAGCAAAATTTGCTCATAACCTTCATCGATATCAGCTGGCATGAAATCAATTCGATTTTGTATTGCCCTTAATTCGATTTCTTTAAAATAAGCTTTAATTTCGGCTTTGTATTTTTCTTTTATTTCAGCAGGTTGTAAACGCATTTTTTCTCCAGTTTCCATATCAACCAATGTATATGGACGATTTTCTAAATTAAAATCGATTTCATTTTTCTTGTCAGTAACATGAAAAAGAATAACCTCATGTTTTCTATGTTTCAAATGTTGTAAAGCTTGAAACAATTCATCGGTTTTTGATGGATCATCCAATAAATCTGAGAATATAACAATTAAAGAGCGCTGATGCGTTAATTCAGCAATCTCGTGTAAAGCGTCAACAGCATTAGTTGCTTTTTTATTGTTTTCATCAAAACCTTGGAGACACTTTTCTAATTCACTGTACAAATACATGTGATGACGTTGACTCGATTTAGCTTGTGTGTGGAGTTTTAACTTTTCGTTAAACAAAGAAATACCAACGGCGTCGCGCTGTCTTCTTAGCAATTCTGTCAAAGAAGCAGCTGCATAAACAGAAAAATGCAACTTGTTTTCATCCTTTATAGGATAATACATCGAGCCTGAGGTATCAAGCACAATTTGGCAACGCAAATTAGTTTCTTCCTCATACTTTTTAGTGAACATTTTGTCGGATCGCGCAAAAAGTTTCCAATCAATGTGCCGCGTGGATTCACCTTTATTGTACAAACGATGTTCCGCAAATTCGACTGAAAAACCATGGAAAGGACTCTTGTGCATACCGGTTATAAAGCCCTCCACCACTTGTTTCGCAAGGATTTCAAGATTGCCGAAATGGGCCAGATTAAGTCTATTTATCGATTCTTTCACAGTTTGAAATTAAGCATTTGATTTTACTCTATGTTGGTAAATTGTATTTAGAATTACACAAACAATTATAATTAACATTCCCATGAACAGAATGCCGCTCAATCGTTCATCAAATATAAACCAACCAATTAAGACAGCATATATAGCTCCTAAATATTGAAATGGAATTATTTTAGCCGTGTCAGCAGTATGCAAAGCTTTCGTCATCAGAATTTGAGCCATTTGAGTGAAAATACCTATTAAAATCAAAACGAGCCATTCCCAGCCTATGGGAAGAACGAATTCAAAAAGACACCAGATTCCTGTAAAAGGCAAGGCAAGCATTGGAAAATAGAGAACGATAGTTATTGGTTGATCTGTTTTTTTAAGTTTGACGATAGCAACATAGGCTATTGCAGAGAAAAAGGCAGAAACTATTCCTAATATCATCCAAAATGGTTCGATGGCAGCTGCTGACGAAGGCAGTAGGTTGTCGTAACCAATAACTAAAACACCGCAAAATGCAAGAATGATAAGAATCCACTGAATTTTAAAGATTTTTTCTTTTAGTACAATGGCCGCAAGAATAATTGTGAAAATAGGAGAGAGGTATTGTAAAATAGAAGCTACTGCAAGCGGCAGCTCTTGCAAAGTGAAAAAGAAAATGGTTAGAGCTATAACACCTGCTATTCCTCTCACAAGTAACCATTTTTTATTGTTGCCAAAAAAAGGAATGCCTTTCTTTTTTATTATTATCGCACTGAGTATGAATGAAACCAAAGATCTGAAAAACACTAATTCATGCGCACCATAGCTTTGAAAATGAAAATAAGTGCTCAAATCATTATTTCCTCCCAGCATTTTCACCAAAAAATTGACAAGAATAAAGCATAAACCGGATAGTAAAATATAGCGAATACCTAAAAGCATATTTTATCTTGAACTTTTGTGAAAGACAAAATTAGTCGAATAAATAAATGTATCAATTGCGTTCTTAATAATTAAGCTTTTTTTTGATTCATTAATTCCTTAAATTTGCCACTAATGACCAAACTATATTTCTTTATTATTTTAATAGCGTTTATTTTTATCCCTAAGGATTTTAAGGCGCAAAGTATAGATCCGAGGTCTAGTTTTCATGTCAATATTGGACTTCCTGTCAATATTACGAACGAGTCTTTCAAAGGAATTATGCAAAGTTTGATTAATGCAAGTACACATTATCAGTATACCTTGAAAAATTCTTTGTGTTTCGGAGTTGGTGTGAATTACAGTTATTTCACCTTAAACGAGTTTAAAGTAACCGAAAAAATAAAAGGAGGCGTGCAGATGGGTTCTTTGTTCGCTAAAGTTGGACAAGAGAAATTCCATTCAAGTGCTTTTGGAACGGATTATGGATTAAAATTCGGCTATACCTATGCTATTTTTAATTCGGATTCACTCACTTCGCAAGGAAGACAAAACGAAGTTACCCAAAGCGTATATATTGAACCGCAATTTGGATTGATGTTGACCATGGATGAGAATACGACTATAAAATTAAACATAGGTTATGTAATTCAAAATTTTGGTTTTCAGCCTTCTTATTTGGGACTCGCTTCTAATAATGGGTTTGACCCAAGTAATTTTAACAAAATAACCCAATATTTAACAATTGGGTTCGGATATACACACTATTTTAAAAGCCGAAAATAAGTTATATATTCGTGCAACCACATTAAATAAAAACGCGTTCTTATTACGTTATCAACTATACAAAACTATGAAAAGAGCTTTTCTTACCTTGGCAATCTCTATGCTATCTTGCTTGGTCTTCGCTCAGTCTGAAATCAGTAAACCTAAGATTTCGGTAGAATCACAAGAATACCAAGATGCAAAAATGAATGGAATACTTGATCAATTTCAAATTATCCCAATTGTTCACGAAATTTTTGATTTATCATCTCCAATAGGAGCACAATTAAAAGAGAAAAAGAAAAAAGGAGGAGGTATTCCTCCAAAAGCAAGTGGATGTAATTGCTATGCTGAACCCGATTCAACTTATATTCTAGCAATGCTACCAAATGATGATGGATCAAGTGCTGCAATTACTATTCCCTTCACATTTTGTTTTTATGGGGATACAGTGACTACAATGTATATCAATAACAATGGAAACATAACGTTTGGTTCTAGTTTGTTCTCTTATAGTTCCACAGCATTTCCATCTTCACCGACTCAAATTATTGCGCCCTTTTGGGCGGATGTTGATACGAGAAGTGGAAATGGCCAAGTCTTATATAAAGTGACATCTACCGCAATTTATATCAATTGGGAGGGTGTTGGTTATTTTAGTCAACAGGGAGATAAATTGAATACCTTTCAATTAATTATTACCAACGGTTTAGATCCGGCAATTGATGGAGGAAATGTTGCTTTTTGTTATGAAGATATGCAATGGACCACAGGTTCGGCTTCTTCTGGCGTGAACGGTTTCGGTGGAACACCGGCAACTGCAGGTGCAAATAAAGGAAATAATCTTAATTATTTTTTAATTGCACTCTTCGATCATGCAGGAACGGATTTTGATGGCGCTCTAGGTCAACCAGATGGAATTAGTTGGTTGGATAATAAAAGTTTCTTTTTTGATGTTTGTGCTTACGTTAATATCCCTCCAGTGCCAAATGGAGCCTCAAGTTGTGATACTTTTAGAGTATGTTCAATTGGGGATACAGCTGACATACAATTTGTGTTTTTATCTCCTGAAGCTACTCAATCAACCTCTATTACTATTAATCCTGGAACATTGACAAACTTACAAGTCGTCTCTAATACGCCCGGTAATACAGCTTATGCAGTTCTGAGAGTCCCGGGTGCAGCTGCATTTGTAGGAACACATACCGTGCAAATTACCGCAACAGATAATTTTAGCCCTCCAGGTATAACGCAACTTGACTTAACAGTAATAATTGACTCCACAGGAACAACAAATTTTAATCCTACTCTGTCACCGGTCTCAGGTTGTGACTCAATCTATGTAGATGTTTTAGGTGGTGGATACGATTCTTATCTCTGGGATAACTTACTTTTAGATACAGCAATTTATGTCAGCAGTGCCCTCCAAAATTTTGGTGTAACAGTCGAAAAGAACGGCTGCTTTAAGAGAATAGACACTAATTTCTTAGTATCTCCATCGTTTGTAATAAATTTAACAGGCCCAACTACTCTGTGTAGTGGCATTCCAACTGCGTTTTATCAAATGCCCGATTCCTTGAATTATGGTCCCGTGACATGGGGGTTGACAAATCAAGCTTTGGATAGTTTATATAGCAATGCTTTGCCAGCTGGTGCTTATACCGTCACTGTAACAGATACGTTAGGAGTTTGCACTCAAAGCACATCGTTTACTATAAATCAATTACCTCCACTGGTTCTTCAACCTGATAGTTCTTTTTGTGGTTCTACATTCAACCTTATCGTTTCTGGTGGTTCTGGAAATGGAAGTTGGTCTTATTTTAATAGCCCGAACGGGCAAAACCCTGGTTTAGTGCCGAACGGTTCAAACACTTTAGCAATTTTTTCAGTATCTGGAAATTATAACATGGTTTATACTGACGTTGGCTGTAATGTATCGGATACTTTAGTTTTAACAGTTTCAAAACCAATCGGAAATATTTTCTCTGTAGGAAATCCATTTTATTGTCCAGGAGCAGGAGGTTCGCTATATGTAGTAGCCGATTCATTGCGTTTCGGAAATAACATAACGTGGGGAAATAGCCCTAGCTTAAACGGTTACTTTAGTCATCTTCTTTTGGCTGGTTCTTACGCGGTTACCATAACAGATACGCTTGGTTTGTGTAGTAAAACAACTTCATTTGTTGTTGGAACACAAGCGGATATTGTGTTGATGGCAGATGTTGTAATTTGTAACGATACTTTGGTCATGACAACAAACACGGCCGGAGGAACATTAAATTCAGGAATATGGAGTTTAGCTTCAGGTCCCGGGATTCCGCAATACCAATTCAACAGCCAATATTTAAATCAACGTTTACTCTTTAATTCAGGGTTTGGAGTTTATGTAATGGTATATTCAGCTGCTAATTGCCCAAATAAAGATACTTTAATTGTTACATACAGCCCACCACCAACAATTACTTTTAATACGATAGATTTCTTTGTTTGTCCTGGTGGAACTGAAAATATCCAGTTAATTGATTCGGCTGTACTTTCTAGCGTTTCTTGGGGATTAACAAATCCGACTTTGGATGCTTTATTCTCTGCCAACTTACCCATGGGGACGCATACTGTCACAGTTATTAACCAAAATGGTTGTATTGGAGATTCTACTTTCCTAATTACTTCTCAACCAATTGTTAACCTTTTAGCACATCCCAACTCTTGTGGAGATATATTGGTGTTGAATGGTAACTTTGGAAATGATAATGGGTTGTGGACTGTGGCAAGTGGTCCGGGATCAGTAGCCTTTGCTCCAGTCGATTCCATTCAAACTATTGCAACTTGGTCTAAACCAGGAATATATACGGTTGTTTATACCGAGCCAGTTTGTCAAGATGACGATACAATTATAATTAATGTGGTGTTTTATCCCTATTCTGAAGTTGGAAATGACGAAGGATGTATTGGAATAGAACAAACTTTGGCTGCATATTCTGTATGGGAGAACGTAACAGATTATACTTGGAGTAATGGGCAAACTGGAAGTTCCGCGACATTTACACAACCAGGAGATTATTCCTTGACCTCAACCAATTCATGCGGAACCCATACTTGGTATTTTTACTATAATGCGAGTATCTGTGATATTGATATGCCAAATGTATTCACACCAAACGGTGATGTGATAAACGGGTTTTATGGGCCAATTGGTGCTGATCCTTCAGGCTTCTCATCTTTTAATATGAAGTTATTTAATCGATGGGGAAATGTTATGTACGAATCAAATGATATTACTAAAGGTTGGGATGGAAGGTCCAATGCTGGAAATGTAGCTGAAGATGGTGTGTACTTTTATGTGATAAAAGCGAAAGATATTGACGAGAAAGACTTAAACAAACAAGGTTTCTTCCATCTAGTGCGCGAATAATGACCTTAGTTGAAGCTTTTTTTCGATATTAGCAAAAAAAAGTTGACAACCAGGAATCAATTAAAAAATGAATTTGAAGAGAGGTTTCACCAAAAGTGGACCTCTCTTTCCGTTCAATATCATTTTAAAGCAATAGCGAGTAAACTTTTTTCTATTCCTTTTAGTGAGGTTGCTTTTAACCTCAAAGATGAGGTTACTGATGAAGAATTATTGGTTTTTCAAAGTTTCCTACTACGACTTGAGGTTAATGAACCTCTGCAGCATATAGTTGGCGAAACTGAATTTATGGGTTTGCCGATTCTTTGCTCTTCATCTGCCTTAATTCCTCGTCCAGAAACAGAGGAATTAGTAGAATTAATTTTGGAAAAAGTGAAAAGTCAAGTTAAAAAGGATTTTCATGTTTTAGATTTATGCACTGGAACGGGTTGCATAGCTATTGCGCTCCAAAAGCTTTTGCCCAACGCGAAAATAACTGCACTTGATTATTTTGATGATACGATTGAATTGGCTCATAAAAACTGTGAATTAAATAAAATTTCAGTTGAAATTTTAAAAGTCAATGTCCTTTCCGAAAGCGAAATGGCAATATTAACCGAGAATTTTTTCGATATTTGGGTTTCTAATCCTCCTTATATTCCGGAAAGCGATAAATCGAAAATGGAAGATAATGTGCTCAGATTTGAGCCTGGAGCAGCGCTTTTTGTTCCAAATGACGATCCTTTGCTATTCTATAAAATAATCACCCGAAATGCAACTAATTCTTTAAAAGAAAACGGTTGGCTTTTTTTTGAAATACACGAAGACTTCGGTAAAGAATTGATAGCTTTGCTAAAGCAAAATAAATTCAGAAATATTGGCTTAGTAAAAGATATGCAGGGAAAAAATCGCATGATTTATGGCCAAAAATAAAACAAATGGAGACAGAAATTGTCAGAAAAAGGATTGCAGAACTGCTTGTTGAAATAAATCAGTTGAATCACGCTTATTATGTTGATAACGATTCATTTGTTTCCGATTTTGAATTCGATAATAAATTGAAAGAGTTACAAGATTTGGAAGTGCAATTTCCCGATTTGGCAGACAGAAATTCTCCAACTAAAAGAGTCGGTGGAGACATCACAAAGAAATTCCAAACAGTGGAGCATCGCTATCCGATGTTGTCCCTATCAAATACGTATTCCGAAGAAGAAATAATTGAATGGGAAAAGCGAATAAAGAAACTGAGCGAGAATACGCTGGAATATGTTTGTGAACTTAAATATGACGGTGTTGCGATTGGTTTACATTATCAAAATGGTCAATTTGTTCAGGGTTTAACCAGAGGAGATGGAACTAAAGGAGAAGATGTAACGGCTAATGTAAAAACGATTCGAACCGTTCCGTTGTCCCTGCAAGGTGACTATCCTGCTGACTTTGAAATCCGTGGAGAAATATTTTTTCCATTGGAGAATTTTATTGCACTCAATGAAGCACGAAAAGAACTCGGAGAACCTGAATTTGCCAATCCCAGAAATTCGGCTTCAGGAACTTTGAAATCGCAAGACTCCAAAGTAGTCGCCGATCGTGGCTTAGATTGTTATTTGTATGGAATATATGGCGCTGATTTACCCTTGGACGGCCATTTTGAAAGTGTTATTAAGGCAAAAGAATGGGGTTTTAAAGTTCCTGACTCAAAGCAAAACTATATCGCTAAGGTAAAATCGATTGAAGGTATAATGGAGTTTATTCATTACTGGGATAAAAAACGGTATGAATTACCTTTTGAAATTGATGGAGTTGTTATAAAAGTCAACGAATTTGAAACACAACTAGAACTTGGATTCACAGCAAAATCTCCTCGTTGGGCAATAGCCTACAAATTTAAAACTGAACGCGTTTCGACAGTGTTGGAATCCGTCAGCTACCAGGTTGGTCGAACGGGAGCAATAACACCAGTAGCGAATTTAAAGCCCATTTCTCTAGGTGGAACGGTTGTTCGAAGAGCATCTTTGTACAATGCAGATCAAATTGAAAAATTAAATTTATTTAAAGGTGATACGGTTTATGTTGAGAAAGGTGGTGAAATCATTCCGAAAATTATTGGGGTTGATGAAAGCGCACGCATTGGAGCTACACAAATTACCTTCTTGAAGGAATGTCCAGAATGTTATACCGCATTGATAAGAAGAGAAGGTGAAGTGCAACATTTTTGTCCAAATGAAAGGGGGTGTCCTCCACAAATTAAAGGAAAAATCGAGCATTTTATTGGACGAAAAGCAATGGACATTGAAGGCTTGGGAGCTGAAACTGTCGATCTTTTGGTAGAAAAAGGACTAATAGAAAATGCCGCTGATTTATACGATTTAACTTTTGATGAAATTGTAGAATTGGATAGAATGGCAGATAAGTCCGCTGATAATTTGATGCAAGGCCTGAGAAAATCCAAAGAAAACCCTTTTGAAAAAGTGCTTTTTGCAATAGGAATTCGTTTTGTTGGTGAAACGGTCGCTAAAAAGTTAGCCAAACGATTCAAATCGATGGATAACTTGATGAAAGCTACCTACGATGAACTGATTGAAACCAATGAGATAGGTGAGAAAATAGCTATTTCAGTCCAAAATTATTTCTTGGAAGATAGAAATCGTATTTTCATAAAAAGATTGATGGATGCTGGCTTACAATTCGAAATCAAGGAAGAGGCGGGCGCATCAGAAAAATTAATGAATCAAACTTTTGTAGTTTCCGGAGTGTTTCAAAAATTCTCGAGAGATGAAATAAAAAATACTATTGAAATGAATGGTGGTAAAGTAAGTTCTTCCATTTCAACAAAAACAAATTTTGTGGTTGCAGGTGATAATATGGGACCTGCAAAACTTAAAAAAACAACTGATCTTGGTATTAAAATCATTAGTGAGAACGATTTGTTGAATTTATTAGGATTATGAGCGGAGCAGTATTAGGAAATAGCGGAGAGAAAATTATCGTTTTTTACGCTTACAAAAATGTTTACGACTTCAATAAATTTAGAGAGAGTATGTCTGGCCTGATCAATGCTGAGGTACTGCGAAGTAGCTTGTTAATCATTTTTACAGAAAATGATACAGAGAAATTAAATCTTCCTGAGTCAGTTCGATTTAAATATTTAGCGAAATCTGATTTTAATTTTTTCGGACAAGTGAAAGATAAAAATCTCCGTGAGGCGATGAAAAATAAATTTGATGTGTTATTTGTTTTTGGAAACATACATGAAAATCAACACAAGCGCATCAATAAAATTAACGCGATAAAACGAATTGTTACAAATTCAGCAGGAAATTTGAAATTCGATATTAGTATAAACGCGAATGCGACGAGCGTCGAACAAATAGCTAATTTTACCAGAGAAACTTTAGAAAAAATTCAATCATGAAAAATCTATTCAAAGGAGCAGGTACAGCGCTCGTAACACCGTTTAAAAAAGATTTCAGTATAGATTTCGGCGCTTTAAAGAAATTTATAGAGTTTCAAATCAGCGGTGATATTGATTTTTTAGTAGTGCAAGGCACAACCGGAGAATCGCCCACACTGTCTTGGGATGAAAAAATGGAGATTCTGAAAACAGTTGCAGACGTTAATTACGGTCGTAAACCTATCGTCTTTGGACTTGGAGGAAACAATACCATGGAAATCGTAAATAAAATGAGTGCGGTTCCGAAAACTGTTGATGGAATTTTGTCCGTATCTCCTTACTACAATAAGCCAACTCAAAAAGGTATTGTTGAGCATTTTAAGTACATTGCCTCAAAAACTGATTTACCAATTATTTTATACAATGTACCCGGTCGAACAGGCTCAAATATGGCTTCTGAAACAACTTTGGAATTAGCGAAAGTGAATAATATTGTTGCTGTCAAAGAAGCTTCAGGAAATATGGAGCAAATAATGGAAATTATTCGTTTAAGACCTGAAGAATTTGGCGTTTTATCTGGAGATGACCCTCTTGTAATGCCCTTGGTGTCAGCTGGCGCGGATGGCGTTATATCTGTTGTGTCAAATTCCTTTCCGAAACAATTTTCAAATATGGTGAAATGGACAGCAACGGAGAAACACAGAGATGCCGTTGCCATTCATTACGATTTGACAGAAATTACACGCTTGTTTTTCGCTGAAGGAAATCCAGGCGGAGTGAAAGAAGCATTGGTTGGACTAGGGTTGATGGAAAATTATATGCGCATGCCTTTACACAATGTTTCTCCCCAATTAGCGGCTAAAATAAAAGCCGAAACACAACGAATCATAAAAGCATCAGGTCTTTCTGACTAGAATCAAAATATAACTTAACTTTGAAGTCTCGTCTAAAGCGAGACTTTTTTATTTTATACTATGACAAAATTTCAAGAAATAATTCAAGCGATTGACGGAGCTGAAAACATCGTAATTACTGCTCATAAATCGCCAGATGGTGATTCAATCGGCAGTTCAATGGGGATTTACCATTACTTGAGATGGAAGAATAAAAAGGTTCAAATTTGTCATCCGGATCCATTTCCTAACTTTCTTTCGTGGGTGCCTGAGGTAGATCAGGTGTTAAACTTTGAAGAAAATGAAGAGCAAATCGTTCATGCAATGGCCAAAGCAGATTTAATCTTTGCTTTAGACTACAATCACCCAAGTCGAATTGGTGATTCTATGGCTTCATTATTAGAAGGCAAGCGCAACAAAACTGTTATGATTGATCATCATCTAAATCCAGCTGATTTCGCATATATTTCGTTAAGTCAACCAGAAGTTTGTTCTACAGCACAGTTAGTATACGAACTTATAGTTGCGGATAACAAGGAATTCTTAAATGCATCCATGGGCGAACCATTGTATTTGGGGATAATGACTGATACTGGTTCTTTTCGATTCAACTCAGTTACGCCAAGAACACATGAGATTTTGGCCAGTTTGCTTGAAGTTGGTGTGAATCACACTGCAATTCACGAAGCTGTTTTTGGACAAAATTCTTTAGACCAATTGCGATTAAGATCATATGCGATTTGCAACAAATTGGAGATAATTGAGAATGGGAAAGTTGCAATTTTATCGCTTTCAGAGCAAGAATTAAACGATTATAATTACATAAAAGGCGACACAGAAGGTCTCGTGAACGTGGCCTTAAGTATTGCTGGAGTGAAATTAGCCGTTTTCCTTCAAGAGAAAGATGGGAAAGTAAAAATATCTTTCCGTTCAAAAGAAGAGCAAGTGGTAAATCAACTTGCGGCAGATCAGTTTGAGGGAGGCGGTCATGCTTACGCATCTGGAGGAATTAACTTTGATTCACTTGAGCCGACTATAGCCAAGTTAAAGAAAGTTTTGCATACATACGTAATATGAGATTATCATTTATAGTTTTTGTAATCGTGTTTTTGGTTTCCTGTGACGATAATCAGCCAGAAGCAAAGCCGGAGGTGAATTGGTCCAAAGAAAATTCCACGGATTTAAATAAAGAATTGGCCGCGCAAGAAAAAATTGATATTAAATTGTATTTAGATCGAAAATCAACTTGGGAAATGAAAGAAACGGGTTCGGGTTTGCACTATTGGGTTTACAAGAAAGGTCAAGGTCCGCAAGCTCTGTCAGGCAGTATAGCACAGGTCAGTTTCAATATTTCTCTTCTAGATGGAACCTTTTGTTACAACACAAATGAAGATGAAATTGAAGAGTTCAGAGTAGATAAAAGTCAAGTAGAAACCGGCGTGCAAGAGGCAATTAAGTTAATGCGTGAAGGAGATAAAGCCAAGTTGATAATCCCTAGCCATTTGGCGCATGGATTGACAGGCGATATGAATAAAATACCACCTCTAACGCCTATTGTTGTTGATATTGAGTTATACAAAGTGAAATAATGAGGACATATATAAGTTTATTTTTAATTGCTGTTTTTGCTGTTTCGTGCAAAACAGACCAAGTTAAGAAAGCTAAAGCAAGCGAACCAGTGCCCAAAAAGGAATTTGAATTAACTTTGGATAAGGGGAAATTAGACTCTTTGATAATGGACAACGGAATAATAATCCATTGGCTAAATAGAGGAGAGGGAGATAGTTTGAAACGCGGCGATTGTGTGGATATTGAATACAAAGTATTTCTTTCAAACGGAAAACTTATTGAGGGAAATCATCTTTTAAATATAGCCTCTTTTCCATTCGTAGTAGGTTTCGGAATGCAAACGAAAGGTTGGGATATAGCTTTGCAAAAAATGCGAGCCGGGGATGAAGTCGAAATTTTTATCCCAAGCGAATGGGCACGTGGCGATAAAGCGGTAGAGGGAATGATACCTGCTAATTCGGATAATATTGTTTATATAAATGCATTGAGGACGCGAAAACCAACTCGAGTGATTGACAAAACGAAAGTGTATGTTTTTGAACAAAATACAAGAAACAAAGTGAAGTTTGATTCCAAGAATACAATTGTGTTTCACACAATGATAAGCAGTCCGAGTAATCCTATGTATTTCAATTCGTTCCGCACAAATAAGCCCTTTAGGTCTAAAATGCAAGATGCAGGACTATTGCCTGGATTAAAAAAAGCGTTAAACAATGCTAAAAAATCAGATCGAATGTATGTTGTTATTCCAAGCGAAGAAGGATATGGAGCTAATGGGTACTTAGATTTGGTAAAAAGTAATGAACCTTTACTTTTTAATATCTTCGTAATGGATGTTTTTTAAAAAGACATAAAAAAGGTAGTTTTGTCGAATTTATATACATTTTAAGGTTAAATAATGCTTTTTAAAATTTTCTTTTCTTTCATTGTCATCTCTTTATGGTCTTTTCAGTCTGCGTCGCAAGTGGCGGTTGATACCATTAATACGAAAAATGGAACTATCGTTATGTTTCAAGACAGAACATGGCAATATCTTGATGATCTCGAATTTGACGGAATATTAAATCAACATCTACACGGTATAATCAGTTCTATTACTGGGCTTGATTATATTCAAACATGGGACAATGACGTCTGCTATACCTCTGACAGACAAAATGATTTATCAAAACTAAACGATACGCTTTGGCTTTGTCTTTTAAATGACGACGACAACGATTTTAAAATGCCATTTGATGGTGTTGTAACTTCTCGTTACGGTTATAGAAGCGGACGCTATCATAATGGAATTGATATTGACCTTGAAACTGGAGATACTGTAAACTCGGCGTGGTCTGGTAAAGTTCGATACGCAAAATACAATGAAGGTGGATTTGGCAATCTAGTTATTGTTCGGCACAACAATGGTTTAGAAACATTTTACGCTCATTTAAGCAAGTTGCTCGTCGTTCCAAATCAGAATATTAAAGCTGGCGACATGTTGGGGCTGGGAGGGAATACAGGTCATTCAAGGGGCTCTCACTTGCATTTTGAAGTAAGATTTTATGACGCACCAATAAATCCAGAGGAAGTAATTGATTTTACAAATAACCGCTGCAAAGACGAGAATTTATTTGTTCACAAAGCAATTTTCCGACCAGGAGCGAAACCAACAGATTTAGAAGAGCACGGAGAATCAATAGAGGCGTCTAGAAATGTTGTCCAGTCGCAAGCACGAAAATACCACAAGGTGAAACGCGGCGATACGCTTTCGAGGATTGCTTCCACAAACCATACTACCGTAGCTAAATTATGTAGATTGAATGGTTTACGTTACAATTCAAAAATTCAGATAGGCCGCACCATACGCGTTCGTTAAGTCTATTTTTGGTTCAAGAAGTTATAAACAAGTGAACTTACTTCAATATAATTGTTGTAAATTAATGACATGGAATGTAAGTATCGTGTCATATTATCCATCGATGGTGGAGGTATTAGAGGTGTCGTGCCTTTAAAGATTCTTACGTATATCCAAGATCAAGTTTCCCAAATGGACGACAAAGTGGACATCTCGTCTTGGGTAGATGTTTTTTCTGCTTCTAGCACAGGATCAATAATAAGCGGGGCTTTAATGTTGCGCAATGAAAACGGTAGAGGAAAGTTTTCTCCCGCGGAAATGCTCGAATTATATCAAAAACGCGGTCAACAGATATTCAGTAAAAATATTGGGCTGGATCCGGCTCACTCCAAATATCCATTGAGTTTTATTTTAGATCATTTTTTTGGGGGAATAAATATTGAACATTTGCACAAGCGCTTCTTGTTTGTTTCTTATGATTTGAATTCGGATAGCCAATACCTTTTTACAGATACAGCTGATCGATTTAGGTCGCTCCCCTTGTCTAAAATAATGATTGCTTGTTCCGCATTCCCCGGAATCTATCCACCGCTGAGTTTAGGAAATTTATTACTTGCGGACGGGATTGTGGCGGCGAAAAACCCTTCAGAATTGGCTTATAATTATGCTAAAATGTTTTATCCGAATGACCCGATTATTTTAATAAGTCTCGGGACGGGTCAAAGTGAGTTCAATGAAATGGACATCATTGACAAGGAAATGGAAATTATTCATCGGAATTTGACCAATTTAAGCAAAGAAGATAGTCGACTTTTGTATTATCGATTTCAGCCTACTTTAATTGACCCCCCGTCTTCCGAAAGTGACACGACAAAAGAAAATATAGATTCGCTTCTTAGAGATACAGAGGAATATATAAAACAAAATCAGAGTGAATTTAAACATCTTTTTTCTCTTATGAAAATTAAGGTTGAACAAATGCTGTAATCATTAACATTACTTAACGGCAATTATTCTAACTTTGTCAATCATGAAGGTAAGCGCTTTGATATTTTTACTCATTTTGTTGGGATCTTGCGATGGATATAATCGTACCATCAAGTCAGATGATTACGCTAAGAAATTCGAAATGGCCGACCAGTTGTACACAAGCGGCAAGTTTAGTCGGAGCGTAGTATTATACGAACAAATTTACCAACGCTTTCCGAAAACCAGTGAAGGAGAATTGGCTTATTATCGTATTGGAAAAGCTTATTACAACGAAGAAGACTATTACATGGCCGGTTATTATCTGGGATCTTACAGTACGAGATTTCCGTATAGTGTAAAAGCTGAAGAAGCATTATTTTTATCTGCAATGTGTTCGGTCTCAAATTCTCCTGAACCTTCTTTGGATCCAAACGATACAGATTTGGCAATTAATGATTTACAACAATTCGTTAACCGTTATCCAAATTCAGAGTTGATAGATAGTTGTAACAATACAATTGATAGACTTCGTTTTAAGCTTGAAGTAAAAGAGAGTGAAAATGTTAGGCAGTATTCAAAAACAGAATACTACAGGGCGGCTGTGGTCTCTTCAATGGCTTTCAATGAAAAATATCCGCGATCTGATTTTCGGGAAGAAATACTCTTTATTTTGATTAAAAATTCATACTTATTAGCAAATAACAGTGTGAAAGAGAAAAAAATAGAACGAATAGAGGATACTATTGAAAGATATCGTAACTTTGTAGCCGAATTTCCTGCAAGCAAATACAAACGACAGGTAGACGTATACCGCGACGGTATGGAGAAGGAACTTCAAATAATGAACCTTGGAAACAAATAACATATGAATTTTAAGAACAGCTTAGCAGAAAAAACAACAATCACTAGAGATACGGTTGCTTTCGAAGAGAATTTTGGGAATATCTACGAGTCAATTGTTGCAATGGCGAAAAGATCCAACCAAATAAGTGTTGAATTGAAGGAAGAATTAACGCAAAAATTGCAAGAATTTGCTTCATCAACAGACAATTTAGAAGAGATATTTGAAAATCGTGAGCAAATTGAAATTTCAAAGTTTTACGAAAAAATGCCGAAACCAGTTGCTATGGCAATGGATCAAATGTTGAAGGACGAACTTTATGTCCGAAGAGGAGTAGATACAACTGAAGAGATATAATCAAAATGCAAAATAAGCGAATTCTTCTTGGGATAACTGGAGGAATTGCAGCCTATAAAATTGCAAACTTGGTTCGATTATTTATAAAATCAGGGGCAGAAGTCAGATGTATTTTGACTCCTGCCTCTTGTGATTTTATTACCCCGCTAACGCTAGCCACTCTTTCTAAAAATGACGTAATACAAAGCTTTTGGGACAAAGAAACTGGAACATGGTCAAATCATGTTGAATTAGGTCTTTGGGCAGATGTTTTTGTTGTTGCCCCTTTGACCGCTTCAACAATGAGCAAAATGGTTCAGGGAAATTCGGACAATGTACTTTTAGCAGCCTATCTTTCAGCAAAATGCCCGATTATTGTAGCCCCAGCTATGGACTTGGATATGTACAAACATCCCAGCACCGCAGAAAATATGGTGAAACTCCAAAACCATGGGGTACAGATAATTCCAGCAAATAGCGGCGAATTAGCGAGTGGATTATTTGGTGAAGGACGAATGGCAGAGCCTGACGAAATTTATATATATGTAGAAAATCACTTTTCAAAAGAATCGGATTTTAAAGGTAAAAATATTCTAATTACCGCTGGATCTACCCATGAAGCAATCGATCCAGTTCGTTTTATTGGGAATCAGTCTTCCGGTAAAATGGGAGTAGCGATTGCGCAAGCCTTTTTAAATAGGGGAGCGAATGTTTGTTTAATTCTCGGACCTTCATCTGAAAAAATAGAACACCCAAATTTGAAATTAATTCCAATTATCTCTGCGAAAAATATGTTCGAAGCCGTCCAGTCAAATTGGAAAAACCAAGATATTGGAGTTTTCTCTGCGGCAGTGGCGGATTATCGCCCCAAAAATGTCATGGAGCAAAAAATAAAAAAAGAAGAAGATATTTTAAGTCTTCATTTGGTCAAGAATCCAGATATCTTATTTTGGGCAGGTACAAATAAATCAAAGAAGCAGACTTTGGTTGGCTTTGCATTGGAGACCAACAACGAATTGGAAAATGCTAAGAAAAAACTAATTAATAAAAATTTAGACTATATAATATTAAATTCTCTAAACGATTCTGGCGCAGGATTTGCACATGCAACAAATAAAATAACTATCTTAGATAAAGACAATAAATTAAAGAATTTTGAGTTAAAATCTAAGAAAGATGTTGCTGAAGATATATTGAATCATTTGAAAAATAATAGTTAATCAAAAATGAATAAGTTTCTTTTCTTAACGATTTTAATTGCTTCTAGTTGGATTAGTCGAGCTCAGGAATTGAATTGCCAAGTTACTGTTGTATTGGATGCAAAACAAGAATTTACTACTGTTGAGAAAGAAATTTTTGATCAATTAAAACAAACGGTCTACGACATGATGAATTCTACGCAGTGGACTAAGGACAAATTCAAAATAGAAGAGCGTATCAATTGCAACCTCCAATTGCAGATAAAAGATAGTCCATCTCCAGGAGTGTATTCAGGGTCTTTGCAAATACAATCAACGCGTCCGGCATTCAATAGCTCATATAATACTACAGTTTTCAATTTCCAAGACAACAACATTGCATTCGCATATAGTAGAGGAGCACAGCTCATTTATGCTCCAAATCAATATAGAGATAATTTAACTTCCGTTTTGGCCTTTTATGCTTATTTTATTATTGCAATGGATTATGATACCTTTACCTTAAAAGGGGGAACTCCATACTTTAATGAAGCTCAAAATATTGTAGTGAACGCTCAGTCAGCTGCTGGAGCGGGATGGAGATCGAATGAATCAGGTAAAATAAATCGCTACTGGTTAGTCGATAACGCGCTTCACCAATTATTTGAACCATTGCGCATTTGTAATTATGAATACCACAGAAATGGGGTTGACCTTATGTATGAGTCCTTGGAAACTTCCCGCAAAAATATGTATCAAGCCTTAAGTAAATTAAACAAGGTGGTGGCGACAAGGCCAAATTCGATTAATTTATTAAATTTTTGTCAAGCTAAAAATGTTGAGTTGAAGAATTTATTTGCTGATGCTGATGTCAAGGAAAAGCAAGATTTGGTTTCTTTAATGCAGCGCTTAGATCCAGCTAATTCATCCAAGTACGACGAAATTTCCAAGTAAATGTTATCAAAAATATGGATTAAAAATTTCGCCTTAATTCAAGAGTTGAATTTTGACTTTAAAAAGGGCTACACGGTCATTACCGGTGAAACGGGTTCGGGTAAATCTATCCTTTTAGGAGCGATTAATTTGATTTTAGGCGAACGAGCAGACTTTTCACTAATTGGTCCCGACAGCAATAAAACATTTGTGGAAGCTGAATTCAACATCACAGATTTAAACTTAAAAGATTGGTTTTTATCTAATGATGTTGATTATGAACAGCCTTGCCTTGTTCGGCGTGAAATAAACAATCAAGGCAGATCGCGCGCATTCGTAAATGACACACCTGTTTCCTTACAGCAAGTTAAACAGTTAACTGAGCGACTTATAAATATCCACTCGCAACATCGTACTACTGCGCTTCGAGATAAAAATTTTCATGGAGAAATATTAGATGTATTAGCGGGAATAGAGCAGGAAGTTTTAGAATTTTCAGCTGATTACAACACTTTTAAATCGGAAATAAAGAAGCTTAGAGATGAGGAAGAGCGGGTTGCTAAAGCAGATGCAAACAGAGATTATTTAACATTTCAATTGGAGGAAATCACAATGTTAAACTTGGAATCTAATGTTTATTCTAAATTAGAAGAAGAGCTAGGTTTACAGCAGAATATGGACGATATAATTTTGTCCTTGGACGCTATAAGTAACTCGCTTGTTGATGATGCCGGCTCACTTCCTTTGTTGAAGACATTAAAATCAAAATTAGAACGCAGTAAAATTGAAGACGCAAAATTGGTTGATTTAACACTTCGTTTGAATTCTTCCATTTTGGAGTTAGAGGATATTGCTGCAGATTCTAGTAGTTATTTAGATCGATTGGAAAAAAATCCAGAAAGATTAATTGAGTTAACGACGAAAATAGACGCGTATAATCGAGTTTTGCAAAAACACAAAAGTTCAAGCCAATTGGAATTGATGGAACTCGAAAATAATTGGAAAAGTCAACTTTCTTTGGCCACAGAGGGTCAAGCTCAGATTCTTGAAATGAAAGCTTCACTAGAACGGTACGAGTCTAAATTAAACGATCGAGCAAAAAAAATACATGAGAAACGACAAAACGGAGCATTAAAAATTCAGAAACAGGTGACTGTATTGCTCGATGAGTTAAAAATGCCAAATACTACTTTGCAGTTTGAACTTACGCCAACGGTAGAACTTAATTCGAAAGGCAGAACTGCGGTTTCTTTGTTGTTTTCAACGAATAAAGGCATTCCTGTTCAACCGATTGAGAAAATAGCAAGTGGAGGTGAACTTTCAAGATTAATGTTGGCTATTCAATGTTTAATTTCAGAGAATAAACATCTTCCGAGTATAATTTTTGATGAAATAGATACAGGAGTATCTGGAGAAGTTGCTCAAAAAATTGGAAAACTTCTCAATCGAATGGGTAAAAATCTTCAACTAATTGCAATTTCTCATTTGCCACAAGTTGCAGGCAAAGCGACGTCGCACATAAAAGTTGAAAAATTTGAGAAAAGCGGACGAACTTTGTCAAGTTTGAAGCAACTTTCTAAAGAGGAAAGAGTGGAGGAGATTGCACGATTAATGAGCGGTGAAGATATAAACGAAGCGGCTCTAATAAATGCAAAATCATTAATGGACGAGATATGAAGTGGTTTTTAGAAGAGAAATATCTAGCGGCTAAAAATCCTATCCATTTCGGAGATGGTGCAGTTTTCCTTGGTAGTTGTTTCTCACAGAACATATACGGAAAAGGCCAAAGACTGGGATTCAATTTTAAACAAACACGCTTTGGGACAATTTTCCATCCTATTCCCATTGCTAGGATTCTATTGGAAGCATTGAAAAATACCGAATCTAATAGAATTGTCGAAAACAATGGACGCTTCTTTTCTTGGGATGCTACTACAAAATTGTATGCAGACTCCGAAGCGAATATCCAGGCTATTTTAGATGAAGAACGATTGAAGCTCAGAGAAAATCTAAAGGAAGCTAAATATCTGTTTCTGACATTTGGTTCCGCGAAAGGTTATATAAATACCGATAAATTAGTTGTAGCGAATTGCCATAAGGTGTCAAGTAGTCAATTTGAAGTTGAAATATCAGAGGTAGACCAACTTGTCTATACTTATAAAAAGCTAATTGAAATACTTCAAAATTATAACCCAGGTTTAGAAATAGTTTTGACAGTTAGTCCCGTGCGCCATTCCAAAGATGGTTTGGTTGAGAATAATAGAAGTAAGTCTAGATTGCTTTTATTATGCGAGGAACTCGCTAGGATAGAGAAGGTATCTTATTTTCCCGCGTACGAATTGGTCATTGATCAATTGCGAGATTATCGTTTTTACAGTTCAGACTTGGTTCATCCCAATAAAGAGGCGATAGATTATGTTTGGAATATTTTTGAAGAAGTTTATTTTAAACAAACGACAAAAGAAATTTCCGCTAAAGTGGATAAGTTTCGTTCCTATTTTGATCATATTCCAATTCATAAAGAAAATCAGCGTGATACTGATGTTAGATTTAAAAAGGAGAGTGAATTAAAATCCTTTTTAACTGCTCATTCGGAAATTATATGGTAAAAAAAAGAGCAACTTTTCAGCTGCTCTATCATATAATTTAAATCGGCATTATCTGGTAACAAGAATAATACCTTTGTAATTTTTATTTTCACCTTCCAATGGATTAGTAAGCGTTACTTTCCAAATATAGCTAGAACTGCTTATCGCCAAGTTTCCCGAACGCTTGTCAATTCCATCCCAACCGGCATTTGCATCATTTGTTTGGTAAACAATACTCCCATCTTTTGGATCAATTATTACTAATGTGAAACCCGTATTCCGCTGTTTTAAGGCAAAAGGCATGAATGTATTTCTTCGTAAATCGTTGTGCAATGGATTGAAAGCGTCAACCGCCATCAAATTATAGTCGTTCGAAATAGTCACAACTTTGCTCGTTGAGTTTTTACATCCGTTTTGATCGGTTACTTCTAATTCTATTGTATGTCGGCCCTCTTTGAAAAAGTGGAATTCATTTTCTTTTTCTGCTAGTATGGCTTTTGTTTTGTCGCAAGTCCATCTATACTCATGAGCAATGAAATTAGTGCTTACGACGCTAGATGGCAATCCATTTTTATAAATATTTGTTTGATCAAGCTCAAAATCTGGCTCTTTTGCTGAGTTCACTATGAACGTTTGCTCTTTTTCAAAATTATTATCTGAAATCGAATATATTCCTTCTTCTGTTAAATGAAGGGTTGTCTCTTTATTCGATGCTATTTTTTCTATTTTTCCACTAGGGAAAGTAACAATAAGATTTCGCGTATTTGTATTTGAAATTTTAACCTTTTCGTTCTGACATTGATTGGCAATACTAGGGATTGAAATTGGTGCACTATTTATAACACCACTTGGTTCTTGCAACTTATTTTTTAGAATAACAGTATTTGGTAATTCCCCAACAATAAGGTTTTGATTTGTATTCTCTACTTTTTTCGAAGGAGTTCCTTTAGTCGACGAAACAGTTGACATTGATGTCTTCAGGATGGGTCTAATTAAAGGCTGAGTTGTATTGTTTGTAGTTTTCGAACTGTTAATCGTATTTAGAATTGCTTCCTTATTATCTGTTGTATTCGTTGGCTTATCAGGAGTTGACTTTTTCGGCACAACTCGTGTATCTGAATTTTCTTTATCGGTAATAGGAGACAAAGCTAGGAAATAAAAAGCAGTGAAAATTCCAATTATTCCAAGCACAATCGCAGAAGCACTCCAAACCTTGAAAGGTTTCTTGGGTGCTGCAACCGGCATCGCTATATCAAGTCTGGATTGAAGATCCACCCATGCTTGAGGATTGTAAGGTGCATCCAAGTTTTGGAGACTGTCCTTGAATAAGTTTTCTAAATTTTGACTCATTATAATTGGTCTATTTTTTCAAATTTTTCTTTTAATATTTTTCGCAAATTCAACTTAGCTTTAGCCAAATTAGATTTAGATGTACCTTCGGTAACACCTAATATTTCGCCGATTTGCTTGTGTGTATATTCTTCAATTACATACAAGTTAAAAACAGTTTTGTAGGCTGGCGTCAGTTGATTGATTGCTTCAAGAGCAATTTCTGCTTTTAAGCTTTTTAATTCAATTTCTTCCGATTCGACCATAGGGTTAACGGCTTCAAGAACAAACTCTTCGTCGTTTTCCTTACGTATTGGATCTTTTTTCGATTTACGTATTGCATCGATACAGGTATTGGCAAAAATTCTGCGCAACCACCCTTCAAAAGAACCTGTGTGATCGTAAGCACCCAATTTTTCAAAGACCTTTATGAAACCAACCTGAAGAACTTCTTGTGCATCATCAAGATTGCGATGATAACGCATACAAACAGAGAGCATTTTCCCGTAAAAGAGCTTAAATAGTTGCTCTTGAAACTTTCTGTCGTTCTCAATGCAACCCGTAATAATTCTTTTTAGTTGTTTGCTATTTTCCACATTATTTTCATTTGAGAGACGTCGAACTACGTTCTTGGTTGCCTTTTGTGTCTCTTTTATTAATTGTTTGGCTTTTTCATATACAATACCACACAAAATAACTAAATTTTCGTTCAATATACTTACTTTTGCATTGTTTTAAAAGAGTTTATTTACACAAAAAAAATACAATGAAAGTAACAGTAGTTGGTGCGGGTAACGTTGGTGCAACATGCGCAGACGTATTGGCACACAGAGAAATTGCCAACGAAATCGTATTGTTGGACATCAAAGAAGGTTTTGCTGAAGGTAAAGCATTAGATATTTGGCAGTCAGCTCCAATTGGATTGTATGATTCTAGAACGATTGGTTCTACAAACGATTACTCCAAAACAGCTAACTCAGAAGTAGTAGTAATTACTTCAGGTTTGCCAAGAAAACCGGGAATGTCACGTGATGATTTAATCGCAACAAACGCAGGAATCGTTAAATCTGTTACTGAAAATGTAATTAAATATTCTCCAAACGCGAAAATCATTATCGTTTCCAATCCTTTGGACGTAATGACTTACTGCGCATATTTATCAGCGAAAGTTGATTCTAAAAATGTGTTCGGTATGGCAGGTGTTTTGGATACAGCACGTTACCGTGCTTTCTTGGCAGAAGAATTAAATATTTCTCCAAAAGATATTCAAGCAGTATTGATGGGTGGTCATGGAGACACAATGGTTCCACTTCCAAGATATACGACTGTAGCTGGAATTCCTGTAACTGAATTAATCAGCACAGAGAAATTGAATGAAATTATCGAAAGAACTAAATTCGGTGGTGGTGAAATCGTAAAATTGTTAGGAACATCTGCTTGGTATGCACCAGGCGCAGCTGCAGCCCAAATGGTTGAAGCTATCGTTCGTGACCAAAAACGTATTTTCCCAGTATGTGCAATGTTGAACGGTGAATATGGAATGAAAGATATTTTCCTTGGTGTTCCAGTTATCCTTGGAAAAGGAGGAATTGAGAAAATCATCGAATTAGATTTGAACGCAGAAGAAAAAGCGTTGTTAGACGAATCAGCTGTTGCCGTTAGAGGTGTAATGGATGTTTTGGATAATATGAATGTTGCAGGGTAATAAGACGTCATATTTTTACATATTAGACGAGAGACTTGGTTCCAATTTGCGACCAAGTCTCTTTTTTTGGAATGGTATTTCAAAAAAAAAGACCCAAGCTCGCTAGAGGTTGAGTCTTTTTTTTGTCCTGAAGTCTTAAAGTCTACTTTTTATAAAACGGCAATTTAACAACTTTCGCTTTCACTCCTTTATCACGGATGGAAATGAAAATCTCGGAATCTAAAGCTGCATTTTGAACACTCACATACCCAAGTCCAATCGCAATTTTCATGCTAGGTGACATTGTACCTGAAGTTACATGTCCAATTTTATTTCCTGAAGCATCGTGAATTTCGTAATCGTGACGTGGAATTCCTCTGTCAACCATTTCGAAAGCAACTAATTTTCGCGTGACTCCCGTTTCTTTTTGTTTTGCTAAGAAATCAGCATCGACGAAGTCTTTCGTGAATTTTGTAATCCATCCTAAACCTGCTTCTAAAGGAGAAGTTGTCTCGTCAATATCGTTTCCGTAAAGACAGAATCCCATTTCCAGACGTAATGTATCTCTTGCCGCTAAACCAATTGGTTTAATTCCAAATGAAGCTCCTGCCTCTAATACTTCCGCGTAAACTTGTTTAACTTCGCTGTTTTTGCAGTAAATCTCAAACCCACCAGAACCAGTGTAACCAGTTGCTGAAATAATCACATTTTCTATACCGGCAAAGTCGGAAACTTCGAAATGATAATATTTTATTGCGGATAAATCAATACTCGATAGAGATTGCATCGCTTCAACAGCTTTTGGTCCTTGAATGGCAAGCAATGAATAGTCATCTGACAAGTTTCTCATTTCAGCTGCCATTGAGTTATGAGAAGAAATCCAATTCCAGTCTTTTTCGATATTAGATGCGTTTACGACGAGCAAATATTCTTCTTCTTTAATCTTATAAATGATTAAATCATCAACGATTCCACCTTTGCCATTTGGCATGCAAGAATATTGCGCACGTCCAACAATGAGTGTTGTGGCATCATTTGTAGAAATCTTTTGAATCAAATCGATAGCGGTTGCTCCTGAAATTAGAAATTCACCCATGTGCGATACATCAAAAATACCAACGGCATTTCGAACTGTTTCATGTTCGGTGTTGACACCTTCAAATTGTACAGGCATATCAAACCCAGTAAAAGGAACCATTTTCCCACCCATTGCAATATGTTCGTCGTTTAGCGTAAGTTTTTTCATCGATTTTTTTTTGGTAAAATTAGATATATAATACAAATAGAAAAGGAAAACATCTTAAGAATGTAATTCTGCGAGTTCTTTCCCTATTAATGTGCCAATTGCGACACCCATTCCACCCATTCTAACGCCCGCGCATACCCGATTGTTTATTCTTTTTACAATAGGATTTTTTTCATTTCCAACGCCCATAATTCCTGCCCAACGGTGGTCAATTTCGTAAAAAGTATCGGGAAGAATTACCGTTTTTAAAAGTTGTTCAATTGAATTTTGGATGTCATCGCTTAATGCTATTTCTGAGGTATTCTCTTGCTGAAAATTATGATTTCTTCCGCCGCCAATTAATAAACGATTGTCGAAATTTCGGAAATAAAAGTAGCCCTCGTCAAAATGGAAAGTGCCTTTTATTCTAAGTTTTTCAATTGGTTTTGTAATTAAAATTTGGGCTCTTGCTGGTTGGACATTTAATTCTGGTAAAATAGAATGAGAAAAGCCGTTCGTGCAAAATACAAGATTCGCACATTTCAGTTGGCCTAAATTCGTTTCAATTGTAACCCCATCAGGATTCGTTTGAAAAGATAAAACGTCAACGCCACGAAGAATATGAATGTTACTTTCTGCGGCTTTTTTGTGCAGAACACTGTTCAAGCTCGAAGTATCAATTTGTCCTTCTAATTTGTTTTTAAAAGTCGAATCTAATTTTTGAAATCCGAACTGACTTATTGCTTCTTTGTCTTCGGAATAAACATTTTTTACGCCTGTAATTTCTTCAATTTCAAGATTTAAGTTGGATAAATTGTCTCGTATTTCCGCTGATTTCAAAGTATTGTTCATCAAATCCCAAGATCCATTTATCTGAAGGTCTATCGCTTCTTTGCCAAGCCAATTTTCTAGGGCTTTCAATCCGCGCCACCTTTTGTCAAGGGTGGACCAAACTGTTGAAGTTTCAGATGTTTTTAAATCGCTTAAAATTTCTGAAGGAGAACCGAAGCAAGCAAAACCAGCATTTTTTGACGTGGCAGAAAATGGGAGTGCACCTTTGTCAATGATGAGTACTTTCGATTTTGGATGTGCTTTTTTCAGATGAAAAGCACAACTTATTCCAACAATTCCTGCTCCAACGATTAAAAAGTCAATTTCATCGGTAAGCCATTTTTTTTCCCAGAAAGAAAGATGTATGAAATCCATATATTTTATAAAAATAACTTGTTTTTATATGAAAAGCACTAAAATTACATGGGAGGAACAAACATTGTAAAATTTGAGCGCGTTTCATTGCAAATTAATACTCAATATCCACTAATTTCGTGACATGAGAATATACATCTTGTTTTCTTTCTTTTTTTTGTTTGAAAATTCTGGTTTTACTTAAGAAAGTACAGTTTTGCTAGATGGACTAACACATGGTACGAGTTATCATATTATCTATGGCTATGTTCAAAAGCGTGACTTTTATTTTGAAGTTGATTCCATATTTAGTAATTTTGAAGAAGCTTTTTTTAAAGGCAATTCCAGTTCTCTGATTTCAATAATTCACGACAATGTTGTGGATTATACTTTAGATATGTATTTCACAACTTGCTTTGTCGCTGCAAAGAAAATTTGGAAAGAAACAGATGGTCTTGTTGATCCAACAATTTATTTGTTAAGCAGTCTTTGGGGTTTTGACCCGAGGAAAAAGGGAAATGTAAGTCTCGAATTGATTCAGAAAACATTGGCATATGTTGTTTTATGATAAATAAAGCTTCGTTTTTTATTCTTGAAAATTATACAACTTTTAGATTTTCTCTTTTTACTACAAAATATCATCCTCATTTTGCGATATTTGTATATTCTTCCTGAAAGGAATAATTATTGAACGTTTTCCGCAACAGATTGTAGAGACTAATGTTATAACAACAGTATGAGATATTTTTTGCTTTTCCTTTTCGTAGCTATGTACGCGATTTTCACGGCGCAAAAACTGAACGTGCAATATATTTTTGCGGGTCAAATTACGAACTATGATACAGGTAAAAAAGAAGGTAGCGTCACAGCGACTTTAACTTCTGGCGGAAAGATAATTTCTTCTGTTATGACAGCAACGAACGGAAAATACCAACTAATTTCAGATTTACCGGTTCAGTCTAATTTTCAGATTGTGTTTTCGAAAACAGGATTTGTGAGTAAAAGGGTGGCGTGCAATTTCTCCTTAATGAATACCGACAGGATCAAAGAAGGTGATAAACTCACGCCCTTGCAAGATTTGAGTTTGGAATTGTTTACGCTAAAACCTGGAATTGATTTTTCATTTTTAGATCAAGAGGCGGTTGCAACTTTCGGACTAAATGAAGATAACATTCTCCCAAAGCTTGATGTAGCAGCGTCGCAAAGGATTAAACAAAAGATAGATGGTTTGCTTTCCAATCCGACACCACAACCGGATAATTCTGAAGCAAATTACAATGCTGCAATAAAATTGGGGGACAACCTTCTCGGACAAAGAAAATACGAAGAAGCTTTGAAACAATATGAAAATGCTGCTGGAATTAAACCGAAAGAGTTCTATCCGCAAAAGAAGATTGCAGAAATAGATGCTTTGATGAAGGCTCAGAAAAATGAAAAATTGGCCGAAAATGAAACTAATAAACAGTACAACAACCTCGTTGAAGCCGCTGATAATTTTAGAGATAACAAACAGTACCCAGAAGCATTAGCAAAGTACAATTCCGCACTTCGAGTGAAGTACGAACAGTATCCGAAAGATGAAATTAAAAAGATAGAAGCTTTAGTCACAGAGGAACGCAAAATAGACCGAGAAGATAAGAGTTACCAAGATGCAATTGCTGCGGCAGATATTGCTATCAACGCGAAAAACTACAAACTAGCTGAAGAGCGATATCAAGCGGCGTTAGCAATAAAAACCAGCGAAAAATATCCTAACGATCAATTGGCTATTGTTGCTGCTGAATTAAGTAAAATTGATCAAGCGCTGGAGAAAAAGAAAAAATACGACGAAGCAATGCAAGAAGCAAATCAGCTTTTAGCAGGTTCAAAATATGTTGAAGCGAAAGCCAAATATATGGAGGCATCAATTTTATTCTCCTTTGAGCCTTTGCCCAAGGAAAAAATAAAAATATGTGATGAACTAATTTTGAAAAATTCCAAAAAAGTCAAGGAGACACAGGATATCAAACGTTTATTCGAAGAAGGTCAGAAACTAATCGATGCAAAATCGTACGCAGCGGCAAAAGGAAAATATCAGGAAATTTTAGGAATTGAGGCTAAAACAAATTTAGCTCAGGTTAAATTAGATGAAATTGATCGTCTAATTAAGTCGGATGAAGACGCCAGAAATGCGGAAAAAATCATTGCTGCTTTCATCGCAGAGGGCGATGCAGCGGTTAAAGATCAAAAATATGATATCGCAAAAATGAAATATGGAGCAGCTTTGGAAGTCAGAGAAGATGCTGGATTAAGAGAAAAATATAGTGCCTTACTCTCTAAAATTGCCAATCTTCAAGCGAAGACTTTGGTAGATCAAAAATTTGAAGAAAGCATGAATGTCGCGAAAGCATTACTAGATGCTGGAAAGTTGGAAGAAGCTCGCAGAGCATATCAAGCAGCAGCTAATCTCAATGAATCTAGAAATGAACCGAAATTAAGAATCGCTGAAATCGATGCGAAATTGTCGAAAAATTCAGAAGCAGATAAAGCATATCGCGCGATTATCGATAAAGGTGATGCCCTAGTCAAACAAGAGAAATATCTTGCGGCAATTGACGAATATAACAAAGCACTTCTTATTCGATCTACGGACAAAGAGCCAAAAGAAAAAGCTGATGAAGCTGAGCGTTTAGAGCGGGCTAAAGGTGATGTAGAAAATAAACAGTTTGAAAAAATCATTTCAACATCTCGCGAGAAAATTGTAGAAGAAGATTATGACAAGGCAGTTGAGCTTTTAAATAGAGCAATTTCTTTGCGCTCTTTGGTGCGTAAATCTGATAGACGTCCAGAAGAAATGTTGGCTGAAATTGACAAATTAAAGCGTATTGACCAGAGCTACAAGGAAAAAATTGTAAGTGCAGAGAAATTTGCGTCTGAGAAAAACTATGATAGAGCAATTGCTAAATTCGAAGAAGCCGCATCCCTAAAAAAGAAGGAGGAACTTCCTAACAAACGGATTGAAGAGCTTAAAAAGATGCAAAGCGTGTTATTGGGAGAAGCTGAAAAAGATAATGCTTACAATGATAACTTTAAAAAAGGATTGTCAGCAAAAGCCGCTAAGTCGTATGAAATGGCTTTAGAAAATTTTAATGAAGCTTTAATTTATAAAACAAATAATCAAGCTGCCAAAGATCAAATTAACGAAATCAAGCAAATTATTGAGGAACGCAAGAAATTGGAAGAAAGCGCTAAAAATGAACTTGATCGCATAACATCAATGCTTAATGAGGCGGATGCACTTTTCAATAAAGGAAACTGGGATGAGGCTAAAATAAGTTACCGAAAAATCGTGACGATTGATAAAAATCAAGCCCACGCCAATGCGAGAATTATAGAATGTGAGTCGCGTTTGAATGAAGAGATTAATGGTATTAAAAATGAAGAATACAAGGTTTTAATTGACGCTGCAGATAATAATTTTGAAAAGAAAGATTTTCTTCAATCCAAAAGTCTATTTGAAAATGCAAAACAAAAAAGACCAAATGATCCTTATCCAACGAGAAAATTAAAAGAAATTGACTTATTGTTAAATCCTGTTGTTATTGAATCTGGAAAATTGGAATCCCTTGGGGACGTTTACTCAGGTGATGGTGGAGAAGCACTTTTAGTAAAAACCGATTTGGATCGCAAAAATGAGAAAAACTCTAAATTTGCAGACGCAATAAATGAAGTAAATACGCAAAACAAAGCTTATAATAGTTCAGAGGAAAAAGAGAATTTTGAGACCAAGGACGCAATTGGAAATGCTCAAGTTCGTGGCGAAAAAGAAGCGCTTTTAGCGAAGGAGCAAGTACAGCGTAAAAATGAATATCTCAAACAAATTAAAGATTATGGCAATGATCTAAACGAACAAAATACTTTATACGATCAAGCCGATAGCTATCAGTCTAAAGAGAAAATTAAGTACGTAGAAAGAAATATTTCTGAAATTTCGCAGGTGCAAGCAAAAGCGTATGAACTGAATGCGGAAAAAATTAAAGATAATTCGGCCCGTATAAATGCGATGAACGACAAGCAATATTTGGAGCACCAGACATATAATATTCAATCGGCACAAGCATTAACAAAAATGTCCATAGAAGCTCAAGTAACGCTGAATGACGATGCATCAAGATTGGCCACGAAAGCTGGAATTGATGAAAAGATAAAAGTAAATGAAGCAAATGCTGCTGAGTTGAAAATACAAGAATTTAATTCTACGCGTCAAACATCGGTTGGAATTAGCGAGACTAAAGCGAAAGTCGAAGCGAAAGCAATTAGTCAAGGCCAACGATTGGCGACTAATAATGAACAGGTAAAAGCAGTTGAGCGCTCATTCAGAGACGAAGGAAGGAAAGCTTACAATCGCGAGATGGAGATTTATATGCAGACAAAGGAGCAAGTTAACACACAAGAAAAAGTTGGTATTCGTAAATTTGCTGAGTCAACGGAGAAAACGGAAGCAACGACTTTGACTATTCAAGCGGCAATAGTGAAAGCGGAAAGTCAAACTGCCAATTTAGGAAAGAAGGAAAGACAGGAGAATCTAAACAGTCAAAAGAGCTTGGATGCTATTCAGTTGGAAAATGAGATAATATCGATTGAAAATCAGGAAAAACAGTTGCAAAACGACCAAATATTAAAAGTAAAGAAAGACGCAGCATACGACAAAAATATGCAATTAGATAAAGACGCAGAGCTGAAAAATTTGGATTCTCGTTCGAGCATTGAAACGCTACTTTCTGAGACGGAAGTAAGTAATCAACGAACGATAGACAAGCAGTTGAAGAATGCGCAATTGGTGGATGACTTTTATTCAGTAGCTTCCGACCAAGCGAAAGACAATGCAAACCGAACTCAGGATAAGCAACGTGAATTATCGAAAGCGTTGAACAATGTTGATGAGGAGGTCAAAATCGTTCACACAAGAAATACTTTGGGTGACGACTATTCTGAGGGTGTGACGGAAGAGAAATTTTCTCAAAATGGTGCCGATGGAAAAATCGCAACGATCATTACACGCAGAATTGTTGTCATTGACGGACACGGTGAAGTTTACATTAGAACACAAACGAAAGGAGTATCAACCTATAAAAAAAACAATGAATCTATTTCTGAATACGCTTGGCAAAAAGAAACTCAAAACAGTTCTTTGGTGCGTCACTAGTTGTATTTTACTTTTTTCTTGTAAAGAAAAGCAGACTGTCCAACAAATTGCAGGAGAAATACAAGGAACAACTTATGTAATAATGCTCCTTGATGATAAACAGGAAGTAAAAAAATCAAGTATTGATAGTTTATTGCATTCTTTCGATTTGTCTCTATCAGGATATATTCCAAATTCAACTGTAGTCTCTTTTAACAAGGCTAAAGCTGAGTTCGCGGTTCCACAAACAGATGACTATTTTTTACCTTGTTATGAGCTGTCGCGGAAAGTAAGTGAAAAAACAGATGGCGCTTTTGATCCAACGGTCCTGCCATTAATGAATATCTGGGGATTTTTAAAGGACATTTCCAAATTACCTACAACTGAACAAATCGATTCTGTAAAAAAATTCATTGGCTTTGTAAATCCATATTTATATTCGCTTGAAAAGAAAAATAATCGCCTTGTCTTTATAAAGAATGATCCGCGTTTACAATTTGATTTTAACGCTATTGCGCAAGGTTATTCCGTGGATATTATTGCTGACTATTTGAAATTGAAAGGCCACAAAAATTTTTACGTTGAAATTGGTGGTGAAATCTATGTTTCTGGGTATAATTCCGAAGGAAAACCCTGGCGATTGGGCGTTGACAAACCCGTTCCAACTAACGATGGTAAATCAAAACGCATTATTTCTGCTGTTATTAATCTTTCAGAAGGAGGAATTGCAACGAGTGGAAATTACAGAAAATACTACGAAAAGAATGGTAAAATATACGCACATACCCTCGATCCTAAAACAGGACGCCCTGCAGAAAACGAGTTGTTAAGTGCAACTGTAATTGCTGAATCTGCGGCAATTGCCGATGGAATGGCAACGGCTTTTATGGTGATGGGTCTAGAAAAAGCAAAGGAATATCTTAAAATAAAAGACGAAGATCATCTAGACGTTCTCTTTATCTATCGAGGAGAAGGAAATACCATTGAATCCTATGCTACAAAAGGTATGGAAGATAAAATGGACGATTGATTGTCTGTTTGAACAGCGCCAATCAATCTACTCCAAAGTACCAAACGCTTTCTTATTCGTATTTTTTTTTGAAAACGAAGCCTCTTTACAGTTGTTTTTAAACGAGCTTAGATTAATCAAAAGCAGCAAAAAAACCGTAATCTACCATCTAAGGATATGGAAAATCAGGTATAAATAGTAAAATGTAAACCTGAATATTTTATTTGAAAACATTTAATTTCACTCAATTTGCAGGCTTTATACAGGGCAGACGCATTTAAACTTTCAGCATTCGCTCAAGATATGGGTTATCCCATCCTGCCTTCTTACGTTTAGATTTGATTCCGAGCTTGCATGTTTTCTCTTGTTTAGCTAGATTAAGTGCAATTT
>Ga0209390_10000363_pt1 | contig 87620 bp, 75 predicted proteins | sample BON01_FD_187212 | JGI IMG/M metagenome (GOLD analysis project Ga0209390, IMG submission 187212) | Freshwater microbial communities from Lake Bonney liftoff mats and glacier meltwater in Antarctica - BON-01 (SPAdes) (version 2) | ecosystem: Environmental > Aquatic > Freshwater > Ice > Glacier... | reverse complement strand
GGGCGCGAGGCAGGCTGTGAGTTGGCCGGAGTGAGAGAATGACCATGACAAAATCTCCTGCGGAGCGCACACTTAAAACGTGACCGACCCGATGGATGTCCGCGCGGACATCAGGCCGGCCCGGGGGGAAAGGTGTCGAAAACGAATTTGCGCATGTGTTGCAAACCATTCAGATCAATCGGTTTAAAGCTAAATTGATTGCGAAACCAGGTCAATTGCCTTTTGGCATATTGGCAGGTGGAGCGGACCATCGCCGCGCTGGCGTCGTCTCGGTCGGAGTCCCCGTTCACCACGGCCCGGATTTCCCGGAGTCCAATCGCTCGCGCCGCCGTGGGGCCGATGTTTTTCAACGCCGCCACTTCCGCCAGCACACCCTTTCGCCACATCGTGCGCACATTTTCCTCAATCCTGGTCTCCAGTTCGGGACGATCTCGCAGGAGAAGAAATCCTTCATGCTCAAGCGTCGGGGGAGCGGCCCAAAGTTGGCGTTGTTCGGCCACGGATTGTCCAGTTTGGGCCTGAATTTCCAAGGCGCGAATGACCCGGCGGGGATTTTGGATATCAATGCGCTGACGGGCCTCCGGATCAACACGATCGAGGCGAGCTTGGAGTTCCTCCAGGGACAAAGCCATCAATTCCGCCCGCAACCCGGCATCGACCGGCGGGAGATCAGCGAGGCCATGGGTCAGCGCTTTGAGATAGAGACCGCTGCCACCGACCAAAATGGGCCGACGACCCCGGGCCGAAATGGCAGAAATCTTTTCCCGGGCCATGGCGGCATACCGGGCAGCATCAAATGGTTCCGAGGGAGCTAAAAACCCAAAGAGATGGTGGGGAACCCGCGTGGTCAGCTCCGGTCCGGGCTGGGCCGTGAGCACCTCCATACCAGCATAAACCTGATAGGCATCCGCCCCAACAATTTCGCCGTCGAACCGGAGGGCCAGTTCGACGGCGAAAGCTGATTTGCCGACCCCCGAGGGTCCGGCAACAATAAGGGGTTGGTTATTGTTCGGGTTGACGCGCACGGTCGCTGCGCCTTTCTTCCTGCGCCTTGGCTCCACTGACCACCAATTTGCGGCCCATGTATTCTTTGTCGTGCAATTCGGTCACCGCCCGCTTGGCTTCATCGACCGACTGCATTTGCACAAAGGCAAATCCCTTGGAGCGTTGGGTGTGCTTGTTCGCGACCACCTCGACGCTGTCAACGGTACCCACTCCGGCAAAAAGCTCGGAAAGATCCGTTTCGGTCGCATCAAAGGACAAGTTTCCCACGTAAATCCGGGGAGAGGTGACCTCGATGATTTCCGGCGTGCGGAAACCGGAAGGACGCTCGGGCTTTTCGGAACGACGAGGCTCGGAGGCTTCGGTGCGATCCGTTGGGGTCGAACTCCGACCCGGGGTGCGGGACGACGAGCGGGACGACGAGCGGGATGAGGCGGGCTTGAGGGGTTCTCCACCGCCAAAGAAGGCAGAGACCTTTTGCCACAGGGTGAGTTTTTTTGGTTTCGCAGAAGCGGACTCCTGGCGGTCGGGTCGTGAGCCCTGGTTGTTATTGCTACGGGGGCGGCGACCGCCTTGACGAGATGAGCGGCGGCCGCTCGAGTTACTGTATTCGGTTGACATGACTTGCGTTGCTAGTTTGCTTTTTGTGGACGGCACATGAGGTTTGCCCGGAGGGTCAACTTCCTATGTGCGATCCTTTCGTTATTGCTTCAAGCGGGGCCGGCATCTCTGTGAAAACGGTGGTTTTCTCATACACAAAGAATCGGATCACGGCCATGCAGAGATCCCTCCACGTTCCCGGCTTCCGGGAATGCGTGGCTCTCTCAAATTGCATTTCGTTAAACGCCTGAAGCTCGCGTAAAATCAGGTAGCCAGCCAAATATTGCAAGAGGCAATTCATTTCCTTTCCAAGAGATTTCTCGCAACTTTTCCAACAATCCGTGGTTTCCATGCCTATGAATTCGTCTCGTTTTAAGATTTTGGCCGGGGTCGGAGGCCTTTTTGCCATCGTTCTCTTGGGGTATTGGATCTCCGGCTGGGGCACGATTACCCTCCATGCCGACAAGGTTCCCCTCTCCAAAGTGATCAAATCCATTGAGCGCCAGGGGAATGTCAAAATCGTCACCAATGCCGACCCCACCACTCCGGTGTCCCTCGAGGTCCGGCGCGCACCGGTCTTCGATGTCATCGACACCCTCGCTATCCGCCTCGACGGCAACGCCCAACTGGCCTATGTGGCCGCCCCCGACCGCAATCAGATCACCAACGTGTTGGCCGCCTTTCGGAGCAGCGCCAATCCCGGGGGCTGGTCGATTTTTTCCGCTGGGTTCGGGGGACGTTCGATGGATCCTGAAGGAATCACCCCCGATCCCCGGGAAATGGAATGGAAAGTGACCGCTGGTGGAGACTCCAACCTGCAAAGCCTCTTCGAGCAAGGCGCCCAAAAGACAGGCGCCCTTTTTGCCACTCCCGAAAGCTGGAACCCCACAGTGGCCAAATTGCCCAAGGAAGGAAAAACCGGTTCCGTGGCGTCGTCGCTGGCGAAAGCGGCCCAAGGACAAATCGAAGAAATCTTCCTTATCACCGTCCGCCCCCCTCGGACCGAAGAACCAACCGCCGAAGAAGGCCCCCGGAGGGCCCCTCCCACCGTATTTTCATCCTCCCGCCGCGGCCAAGAAGGCAATCCCGAATGGATAGCGGAGCGGGTGGCGGCTCAGATGGCGACCCATCGTGGACGACGAAAACGCCACCGCTCCGAAAATCTATGGCGGCCGACGTGGAGCCAGCGTCCGCATCATTCGACCCGGGCGCGTCACCATTTGCACCGATTTCACCGGGGTGCACTTTGGGCGCATGAATCGCCTCTACGCCGACGGACACGTCAAGGCGCAGTTGATGGCCCCGTGATCGAGAACTCACGCGGAGGCGCGGAGACGCTGAGGATCGATGCATTTTAGTCTTTCTCAGCGTCTCCGCGCCTCCGCGTGATACCATTTCTCGGTTTCTTCCTTCGGGGATTGCTCCCGATCTTGATTGCACCGGCGATCTACGAATCGAAATTCGAGGACGTGTCGGGGTAACTCCCGAGGACCTTGACCGCCCGGCACTTCTTCGAGAGCTCACGAAATAAGTCGCCCATTTGCAGGTCCTTAGTGTGGCCGGAGGCCTCCACGAAAAAGAAAATATCTTCACTGCCCCGTGACGCCGGACGACTGGCGAAGTGGTCTAGGTTGATCTCAAGGGATTTGAAGGGCTCCAGAGCCGAAACCAACGCGCCTGGCTTGTCTTCGATCCGCAGCATCAACATGGTCAAATCATTCCCGGAGGGCGGATTGGTATTCCGGCCAATGACAAAAAACCGGGCCGCGGTGTGGATGTCCCCCTTACCTTCCGGTGTGAGGTAAATCTCGGCACAAATCGAAAAGTCCTCCGCCAAGGCCAATTGGTCGAGCGTTTGGTTGGCCAAACCGCACTCGGGATCATCGATGGGGATGACTCCGCAATCGGCGTGATCGCGTTGCACTTGCTCCAGCACTTCCACCACATCGGCGGCAAAGGAATACCGGACGCTGGAACCAAATTTGCTCCGGGCAGCTTGATGAGATGGCGAACCGGCCGGCCCCAGACAGGCGATGGCGATATTTTTCTCCAAAGCCAGCGAGGCCGACATAATCTCACAATAAATAGCCCGGATCGATTCCGGTTTGAGCGGTCCGTCGCTGCGTTCGACCAGGCTGCGCAAAACCCGATTCTCCCGCTCGGGCGCATAGACGGGAAGTCCATCTCGGCTTTTAATTTTGCCAATCTGTTGCGCCACCGCAGCCCGTTCGTTTAAGAGGCGAAGCAAATCCGTATCCAACGCATCGATTTTAATCCGCAAAGAATCCAGGTCGCTCATCGGTCCTCCTCGGTGACCGCCTCGAGGCGAGCCTCCGTCACTTCGTTTTCATCGCTCTTTTCGGCGATGGCTTCAGGCAGATCGGTCACCGTTTGATCCGACACCACCGGATCCGATTCGTCGACAGAAACCTCCTCTTCGCTACTCACGCCGGGCTCCTCGGTCATTGGCTCAGCGGCTTCCGCCTCTTTGCCATTCTGCTCCGGGCTGGCGGACGCGGCGACCGCCTCAGCGGTCCCTCCGCCTTCCTCTCCGGTCTTGGCGGGAGCTTCTTCCTCGGGGACTTCCGCCTTCGGCAGACTGATGGTGCGAAGCTCGGAGGCATTGGGGAGATCTTCCAGGTCTTTCAACCCAAAGTGCTCCATAAAATATTGGGTCGTCTCGTAGAGAAGCGGGCGACCGGGAACATCCGCCCGGCCCGCAATCTTCACCAGACTGCGATCGAGGAGAGTTTGCATGACGCCATCCACTGCCACGCCACGCACGGCTTCGATGTCGGCCCGCGTGATCGGTTGCCGGTAGGCGATAATCGCCAGGGTTTCCAAGGCGGGCGCACTGAGTCTGGCTGAACGATTTTCCGGATAAAGTTGGCGCAACCAAGAAGTAAATTCCGGTTTGGTGACCAATTGCCACCCGGCGGCTGTTTCGCGCACTTCGTGGGTACAACGAGCGTCCGCACAGTCGAGTTCCAGCTCCTCAATAGCCGTAAGGATCTGGGGCGCTTTGACTTTTGCAAACGCTAGGGTTGGAGACGAAGGTTTTTCCTTCTCCATATCAGCAGCTCCTTTAAAGACCGCGATCAATTCCTTGCTCGAAACCGGCTTTTGCGAGGCAAATAAAACCGCTTCGACAATCCGCTTCAGAGCCAAACCAAGAGCGGCCTCGCCGCCCTCTTCGGGCGCGCCAGCAGACTCACCCGGAAGGGCCGCTTCCGGGTTCTCCGCCCTGGGTTCTTCGCCGCTTCCCTCAGCGACGACTTCCTCGAGAATTTCCTCCATTGTCACGACTTCCTCCACCTCGGCCGCCGCCAACGCTTCGGAGCCCTCAGCTTCCGGGATCGCTTCATCCAGAGTCGATTCCACTCCGCCCGGCTTACGCTTCTTCATGCCCAAACTCCTTCGGCGGGGACCGCTTTGTCGGCGCGTTCAATCCAAATCTCGGAAAAATGATCGTCCTGACGGACGCGCAAATGTTTCAGGCGAATAAGTTCGAGCATGGCTAAAAAAGTGACAACAATTTCCGTCCGACTGGCGGCTTCGGCAAAACATTCCTCGAAGCGCAGGGAAGTATTTCCCTCGGTGACCCGGAGAAGGTAATCGATTTTATCGGAAACGGTGTGATTTTCCTCAAAGATCTCCCGCAAATCCTCTGGCTTGTTTTTCTCTAGCCGCTTGAGGATTTTTTGAAAGGCATTGATGAGGTCAAAAATGCCCACCTCGGCCACGAGAAGGTTCTCGGAGGGGGGCAATTCGGGTACGACGGGAAACCGCGGAAAAAGCTGTTCCTGGAGGGCCTGCCGGTCGCGCAATCGGCCGGCCGCTTCTTTGAATTTTTTGTATTCGATGAGCTGCCTGATGAGTTCCCACCGGGGATCATTTTCCTCGGCGTCATCCTCGGCCATTTGCTGGTCCTTGGGCAGAAGCATCCGGCTCTTGATGTAGAGGAGATTCGCGGCCATGACGATGAACTCGCCCGCCAAGTCAATGTTGAGCACCTGGAACGCGTCCATGTACTCGAGATATTGCTTGGTGATCCGTTCAATTGAGATCTCGTAGATGTCCACCTCATCGCGCTTGATGAGATAGAGCAACAGATCCAGAGGTCCTTCGAAGACCTCAAGCTTGACCTTGTATTCCTCCACTAGATTCCCCTAGAGGCGCTTATATCCCCGCTTGCGCCCTTCGGCCGCCAACTGGGTCAGGTGTTTTTTATGGCCGGCCAATTTGGTTTTGCGCTTGCGGAGCTGCATCGACAACTTTGCCACCACCTTGTCGATGGCGGCGTAGAGATCATCTTCGGAATCCTCCGCATGGATATCGGGACCCGCCACCGCGAGATGCACTTTGACCCGATGCTTCTTGGTCTTGGTCTCGTCGTGCATGAGGACGACATGGACGGCAATGATGTGATCGGCAATTTGTTCCAGATGTCCCAATTTTTCAGCCACATAGCTGTGAATGGCGGCGGTCAGGGTCAGATGTCTTGGACTGAGGTGAATTTGCATAAGAAAAAGGTAATCTGTTTGCGAGAAATCGCGAGAGGAAGAAGTTCCCGGAGCAAAATTACCGACGCCGCGGAACGATGGCGAGGTAATTTCGCACCGAACCAAAGGAGGGGATATCAAGGAGGGCACGTCCTTCTTTCGATGCCACCAAAAGACTGGAAGACCCCCCATCCAAATTCAGCGCGTCCGCGACCGAACCTTCTCCAAGCACACCCGGCACGACCAGAATCTCGCCCAGTTCGGCCAGCGTCACCGGCGAAGTTACCAGCAACACCCACCGCGAACGCCCGACCCTGGCCACTACCGTGCGGCGGGCCAGACGACCGGCCTGGAGACCGGAGACCGGCTTCCCGTCTTCGACCAGCCATGGACCCGCCTGGAGGGCTTCCTTGATCGGGGGCAAGGGCGAAAATTTTTCGGATCGGACTAAGGAAGCCCGGCCATCCCGGACCATGAAGATGCCACTGAGAAGTTTGGCCCGCTCAAAGCCGTGCAGGGTTTTTCCTCCGGCTACGACCAATCCCAGCGGCCGGTCATCCGGATGAAAATACCCACCATTAACCCCGGCCACCGCGCCGGCGGCTTTCATGGCCACCGTCAGAGGCTGCCGGGCCTCGGGAGGATTATCCAACACCTGAAGCTCGCAATTCTTCGTATCAAACGAAACCCCACTGAGTTGCACGGAGCGATCTCCCTGCTTCACCGTTCGCTCCCAAGCCATGACCGAACCGGGCAATTCTCCCAAATTCTTCTCCGGCTCAGGCGTCCAGGTCGCATGGGCCGAAACCGTCGCCACCATACCCAATATCCCCAGGCCCCAAATTTTCATAACCAAGATGAAACCTGACGTTCCCGGGCAGGCAAGGGAAAACTGCTGAGGAGCCGTCCAGAAATCAGGTTGGCCCTGAAATCGTCGAAAACCGATATTCGATCAATTGACGGTAGGTTTCACCGGGCCTGAGAATGGTGGAAGGAAAATCCGGCTGATTGGGTGCATCCGGGCACCCCTGACATTCGAGGCAGAGCCCGGCATAACGCTCATAAGGACGGCCGGATATTCCCACCTGGCTGCCGTCGAGATGCGTTGCGGTGTACATTTGGAGACATCGTTGGGTGGTGAAAACTTCCATCACCCGGCCACTGGCAGGTTCCATCACCCGGGCCACGCAAGGCAATCCCCCCTCTGGATCTGCGAGCAAATATTGGTCCCCATGCTGGGACCAAAGGTCCTCAACCCGTGCTCGCAACGTTGCCCCCTGACGAAAATCCCCTGGCTGGCCTTCCACGCTTTGCCGACGTCCTAATGTCGCACCCTTGGCATCCACTGGCATGATCGTGTCCGCAAAGATCTCCAACTGATGATCGAGGACGTCGTGCTCGCCCTCTCCTCCCAAGTGAAAATAAGAATGATTGGTCAGACTGAGCGGAGTGGCCCGATCGGTGCGGGCGGTGAAATCAATTTTCAAAGCCTGATTCGAGGTGAGGGAATAAATGACCTCCAGATCCACATTGCCCGGATAGCCTTCCTCGCCCTCCGGGCTCCGATAAGTCAACGAAAGCGAGTCCCCATTCCTCGTGGCCCCCCAGACCCGTTGGTCGAGCCCGACCCGCCCCCCATGCAGGTGGTTGCTGCCTTGATTGCAGGCCAGTTGGTAGGTTTGTCCGTCGAGCGCAAACTTCCCTCCGGTTAACCGTCCGGCCACCCGTCCGATGATGGCCCCAAAATAGGAAATCCCATCGAAGTACGGTTCCAGGGTGGAAAACCCGAGCACCACATTCGCCATCCGCCCCTCCCGGTCGGGAACATGGAGTTCCGTGACAATGCCGCCGTAGTTGGTGATGCGGGCCTGGAAGCCGCCGGCATCGCCCAATGTGAACAAGCTAACGGGCTGTCCTTGCGGGGTGGTTCCGAAATGTTTCTCCTCCATTGCAATCAGCTTAGGTTGGCCCGGCCAAATTTTCTACCTTAATTAACCCAGAGCAGACATCGCGGCCGATGTCCCTCCAGATCAGGCCGTGGAATTCCTCCATCTCGCGCTTGAGCGGTTCCCCGTATGGACGGTCCTTGGCATCGAGCGCCTCGCGCAAGGGCGGACGGTCGCTTCGCAAGGCGCCCGCACCTCGCGCAGCCAGAAATCAATGCATTCAGGATTGGGCACGGAGAGGAGGTGAACTTCACCAGCCTGGCCACCTTCGCTCATCGTTCGGCGCTTCCAAAGCCCATCGAAGGAGGGAAAATTCCGCAGTTTTGTCATCACATCCACCCCGCAGGTCTGCCCTCTCGGAACCGTTCCTTCGGAGGGGATTGGATCGGCCTCACGCGGGGGGACAGACAATGTCCACCACCCGGTTTTCGAACGGGGGGCAATTGAGGCAGTCATTTATCAATCACAAACTAAAATTCATCGGAGGCGATTTGATCGGTCCCAACTCCCAACTCCTCCAGCATCGTGCGGGCGGAATGAATCATCGGTTGGGGACCACAAAGATAGTATTCCACCGACCTAGGATCAGCATGGGTGGAAAGATATTCCCGCTGGAGGACCTCATGAATGAACCCGGTGTGCGAAGTCCAGTTGTCTTCCGGTTGGGGCTCGGAGAGGGCGATGTGAAAACGGAAGTTGGGAAACTTTCCCGCCAAAGTTTCAAATTCCTCCTGGTAAAACACTTCCTGGCGGGAACGGGCCCCATACCAATAGCTGACCGTCCGGTTGGTTTTGAGGGTTTCGAAGAGATGGAGGAGATGGGACCGCAGCGGAGCCATTCCCGCGCCGCCGCCGAGGTAAACCATTTCCCGGTCGGTGTCCTTGATTTGAAAATCCCCGAACGGACCCACCGCCGTGACCTCATCGCCCGCCTTGAGATTCCAGACATAGGAGGACCCCACCCCCGCGCTGCAATCCTGGCCCCGCGGAGGGGTGGAGATCCGGACATTGAAAACCAAGGGCCCGCCGGAGGCGGGATCGGTGGCCAAGGAATAGTTGCGCCGTTCCTCGGTGTGATTTTCGGCCCCATAATCATAGACGTGTTGGGCCTCCCAAACCGCGCCGAAGGGAAGGCCGACCGCAAAATTCCGGAAGGAAATTTTTCCGTAGGCTGGAATATTGATTTGCAGGTATTGCCCGGGGAAATATTCCAGTTTGGGAGAATCCTCCGTCGGTTCGAGGACCAATTCCTTGATAAAGGTGGCCACATTGTCATTTCGCCGCACCCGGAATCGATAGGCAGTCTCCTGGTTGCAAATGCCCGCCCCGCCTGGTTGGCGCACGTTGATGCGAAGTTTTCCATCCACCACTTCCACCGGATAAGTGCGGAGAGCAATGCAGACCGGGGGACGCCGCGGGCTGCCATCCCGGACATCGAAGCGTCCATTGTGTTTGGAACATTCGATGAGGTGACCTTTCACCAGCCCCGTGGCCAGGTGGGTATTGCCATGGGTGCACATTCCGTCGGTGGCATGATAAGTGTCGTCCACGGCCCGATAGACGGCATAAGTGTGTTCCTCGCAGTCGAAACGAAGAACATCCTCGCAATCGAGAGCGGCGGCCTCCCCCACCTCAATCCAGCCCTGGGCATCGCAAGCCCCGGAAGCCACCACCGTCTTGGCGGCGGCGTTGGCGGCGGACCGTACCGTCGGAGTCGGCAGTATCCGTTTAACGAAGTAGCCAGGATCTTTGACCTGCCGGAAGACAGCGGGAATAATCTCCAGCCAAGCATCGACGAGACCCGTATAGGGTGTGGGCATGTCGGCACGAACAATTTCATGCAGCCGCGGCAAATTGTGATACGGCACCAGCGGGAACATGTGGTGTTCGACATGATAATTCATGTTCCAATAGAGGTAACGGTTGATCGGATGCATCATCACCGTCCGGCAGTTCATGCGATGGTCGAGGACGTTCTCCGCCAGCCCAGCGTGTTGGGTGTTACCGTAAATGGGCATCAACCAGGAGCCGTAGAGATTGGGCAGTCCGATGAACATGAGCGGAAGAATGCTTTTGGTCGCCAGGCAAAGAAGAAACAGTCCAAGATAAATCCCCAGACTGACCCTGGCCTTGAAGAAAATCTTCTCATGCTCGGACTCGGGGATGTAGGTCGCTTCCTCCGGGTCCAAGTGCCCGGTCGAATGGAGGTAAATTTTCTGAAAGTAGGCTTTCGCGGATAAAATGCCCGTGAATCCAAGGAAAAATTTCTTCAGGTCTGGCGGGCGAGGGACAGCGATCTCCGGATCGCGACCCACCACGATCGTGTCGCTGTGGTGCCGGGTGTGGCTCCAACGCCAGACGGTCGATTCCCGCATGACCATGAAGGACGAAATCTCGTAGAGAAAATTGTTCATCCAGTCGGTTTTGAAAGCCGTGCCATGACCCGTCTCGTGCCAACGAGAATCTGAACTGGACCCGTAAATCACTCCATAAACGGCAAAGGGCAGGATCGCCCACCACGTTCCCCAAAGGAGAAACCCCAAGGCTCCAAAAAAAGCCAGGAGCCCAAACCAGATCATGGTATCGCGCAGGGCCGGCCCATCGCGGCGCTCGAGCAACTCCCGCATCGTCTCCCGTGGCACCGGACTTTGGTACCAATCCGCCTCGGCCAAACCTTTTTCAACCGCGACGCGGGCGTTGACACCAACCAAACTGTAATCGCTAAGTTGGGGAGGAGGAAGAATTTCAGAAGTGGCCATAATGGGGATATTTCCGGAGAGAAGGGAGTGAATTGGGAAGCACCGAACGGAGAAATTTTCGCCTAGGATTAAGAATCACGCAATAGACCAGAGTTGTAAAAATATGCACGAAATTCGTATTTCTTCTGAATCAAAAGACCCTAGGATACGAAAGATTCCACTCTCGCCATGGCGACATCCATTTCCTCTCAACCCTCCATTCGGGCCCTCAGTCTGAAATATCTTTACGGGGGAGTTGTCCACTATCGTCCCGGGGACCGCGTTCTGCCCCGCGTCCTTCCGGACTACGAACTGGTCATGATGATCGAAGGGCAGGCCACCTATCGCAAGGACGACCACGACCAAGCCGCCGGCCCCGGCACCCTCATCCTGGCCCGCCCGGGCTTTCATGAATCCTATATTTGGGATGTCCAGTTCCCCACCCGCCACGCCTACATCCACTTTGACATCAGTGCCATGCCAGAGGACTGGCCCGCTTTGAAAGACTGGCCCGTTCTCGACCGTCAGCCCAATCCGGTGCTGGCCCCCATGTTCCGGCACCTGATCGAAAATATCGCCAACCATCCCGAATGGCCCGTCACCAGCCCCAACGCGGAAGTTTGTCGTTTCCTTGAATGCCTTCTCCACATCATCCTCCGTCCCACCAAAAATCGAGCCTCCACTCTGAGTCACCATCTCCCGGAGCCCGTTCACCATGCTCTCAAGTTGATGCGCAGCATCATCGACGAGGGCTCCCATCAACGCGTCTCTTTGGCCGATCTGGCCCGCAAGGCCGGAGTGACCGAAAAGCACCTCTGCCGCCTTTTCCAATCCGCCCTGGGACATGCCCCCATGCAAACTTTCCGCCTTCTCAAGCTGCAGTTGGCCATCGCGCTCCTCAACCGATCCCATCTCAGCATCAAGGAAATTGCCCACCGCTGCGGCTTTGAGAATCCGCTCTATTTTTCCCGTTGCTTCACCCAAACCTATGGGTCCTCACCCCGCAAAATCCGGCACTCCCTGCGGGCCCACCAAGCTCCGCCCCCCAATCCCCTCCCTCCGGAAATCACTCCGAGGATTTTCTGGTGAATTCATTCCTATTTGATTTTTGAATCCTGACCAGAAAGCTCGGAAGCTGACCTAACGACAGAACCGGGTCGGCGTCCCTAGGGGCCATATTGAGACCGGTCGCTCCAATTTCCATGTCGAATCCCCCAGGGTCAGCGCCCCGGCTACAGCGCGCGATCATTTCTCCTGTCCTTCCATCTCGGAGCCCAGGCACTCAGTTCATAGCCGCGCCTGGCCACCTTCGATCGTCGTTCGGCGCTTCCAAAGCCCATCGAAGGAGGGAAAATTCCGCAGTTTTGTCATCACATCCACCCCGCAGGTCTGCCCTCTCGGAACCGTTTCTTCGGAGGGGATTGGATCGGCCTCACGCCACCGAGGGGGCGTCTCGACGGAATTTTCCCGGGGTGGAGGCATTGGCGGCGGTAAAAGCGCGGTGAAAGGCGACCACGTCGGCATAGCCGATACGTTCGGCAATCTCTTTGATCGGCAGCCGGGTCTCGCGCAAGAGCCTCCTCGCCTCGGTCGCCTTCAGATTTTGCAAATATTTCCGGGGGGTTTCTCCATAGGCCTGGAAAAACCTGGAGCGATAATGGCTTTCGCATAGTCCCGCCTCTTTGGCCAGGTCCGCCACCCGTCTTGGAAGAGCCGTTTTCGCGCTGGGAGGCCAGAGACGCGCTCGGTCATCATTGCCTTCATCGGAGACCCTCCCGGAAGCGAGCCGGGCGAGCAAAACGCTGGCCAAGGCCTGAAGGTAGAATTGATCCGGAGATCCGGAAGCGCTCACCGCCGTGATCTCACTGAGAAGATTTTCGGCCAACGGGCCCTGGATGCCTTGACGAAAAATCGTCGGACGATCCGATCGCAGCCTCTCATCCTCCGCGCGGTAGCCGCGATAATGGATCACCCAGATCGCGCCATCCGCAGTTCGTCCCACTCCGGAAAACGGGGTCCGGGGCGGAATCAAAAGAGCGTCTCCCGCTTCCATCTCAAATCTGTGGCCTGCCAATTCCATCATGATCGCGCCGCGTCGCGCGACCAAGAGGTCGTAGTGAGGCCAACAATTGGGACCGATGATCGCTCCTTCCGGATAGGAACCCCGCCCATGAAAAAGCACTTCCATCGGCGATAGAATAAAAGGAACAGCGGTTCCATCAAGAGAGAAGGCTTTATTTGTGACTTATTCGGCCCAACAATGGCGAAACAATCAACCCATGAAATCCATTCTTATCATTGGCATTGGCAGCATTGGCGAACGGCATCTTCGTTGTTTCCAATCCACCGGTCGGTGCCGGGTTGCTGCCTGCGATCCCAGCGCTGCCCTCCGCGAGAAAATCTCCTCGCACTATGGTTGCGAGGCCCACGCTTCTGTGGAGGACGCCTTGGCCGCCGGACCTTGGGATGCGGCCGTCATCTGCACCCCCGCCAACACTCACATCCCTATCGCCCGGACCTGCGTGGCTGCCGGTCTCTCCGTTCTGATCGAGAAACCGCTCTCGGTTTCCCTCGATGGTTTGGACGCTCTCGCCACTGAGGCGGAATCAAGCGGAAGGGTGGTTCGCGTCGCCTACACGCACCGTTCGATCCCCACCAACATCGCCCTCCGGGAAATCGTCCAGAGCGGGCAGCTCGGATCCCTCAAGCATGTGACCATGGTCGCGGGTCAGAATTTCCCGGCCGGCCGACCCGCCTACGCTTCGACCTACTACGCCCAACGATCCTCCGGCGGAGGGTGTATCCAGGATGCCCTCACCCACCTTTTGCACCTCGTGGAATGGATCGTGGCCCCGATTGAAACCGTCTATTGCGAAGCCAGCCACCAAGCTCTGGAAACTGCCGACGTGGAGGATACCGTCAACCTCATCGCCAAACTCGAAGGCGGCATCCCGGCTTCCTTTACGACCAATCAATTTCAAGCGCCTAACGAACTCACTCTGACTCTCCACGGCCTGAAGGGAAGCGCGCGTGCGGAGATCCACCGTCAACGCGTTGGTCTCCTCTTCCTGGGCGACATGGAGTGGACCTGGACGCCATTGCCAACCGAAGAACGGGATGCCACGTTTGTTCGTCAAGCCAAGGCCTTCCTCAACGCCTGCGAGGGCAAGCCTGACCATCTCTCCACCCTGGCCGAAGCCACCCAGACCCTGCGGGTCAATCTTGCCGCCCTCCAATCCTCCGACACCAAATGCTTGGTTGCCATTAGTCATTAGTCATTAGTCATTAGTCATTAGTCATTGGTCATTGGTCATTGGTCGCGGCGAAGCCGCGCGTCACTCCCTTTCATACTTCATCATTCATCCTTCATAATTCTCTTCCCGTGCTTAATCGTTTCGACCTCAAAAACAAAGTCATCCTTCTCACCGGGGGCGCCGGCCTCTATGGCCGCGGTCTCACCGCCGATCTGGCCGCGGCCAATGCCACCCTCATCATTGCGTCCCGGAATTTGGAAGCCAGCGAAGCCGTGGCCGCCGAAGAACGCGGGCTCGGGCATGCGGTCACCGCAGAGTCCCTTGATCAAGGTGACGAAGAATCGATTTTGGCCTTACGCGAGCGCATCCGGGAACGCCATGGTCGTCTCGACGGCCTAGTCAACAATGCCGTCGCCCGGCCGATGTCCAGCCCTGAAGAATCCACCCGCGAGTGGGAGGAATCCCTCCGGATCAATGCCACCGGAATCTACTTGATGCATCGCCATTTCGGGGAACTCCTTGGCGAATCCGAGACCTCCAGCATCGTCAACATTGGTTCCATTTACGGAATGGTTGGCCCGACTCTTAATCTCTACGAGGGCACCGACATGCGCACGGGGTATCCCGACTACTATTTCAACAAAGGAGGAATGGTTAATCTCACCCGGTATTATGCTGCTCACCTCGGACCCAAAAATGTCCGAGTCAACTGCCTCTCCCCCGGAGGGTTTTTCAACAACCAGCCGGAACCTTTTCTCACCCGCTACAACGAACAAACCTTTCTTAAGCGGATGGGCGGAGAATCCGACCTCGGCGGTTCGGTGGTCTTTCTCCTGAGCGAGGCCTCCTGTTATGTCACCGGAGTGAACCTCCCGGTCGATGGCGGATTTACGGCCCACTAGCGCAGTTTAAATTCAAATGCTCTCGCGGCGGAGCGGGCGGCAACCCCGGGCTTGAGTCCTTCCCGGCGGTTCGATAGGTTGAAGGCGTTGACTTCCCCCTTCCAACTTGAGAGATTGGCCCTTGCGTCGCCTCCGTTGAAGCCTACCTCCCCCTTCGAATGAATTCCTCCTTTGCCTGGGGTATCTCCACCAGCAGCTACCAATTTGAAGACCCCGCCGTGGAACCCGGCACGCCGGAGTTTTTCCAGACCGACTGGGATGTTTGCCTGGTCGAACACGGCAAGGCGCCGCTGCGGGGACGGGCGCTTTCTTCTTGGACGCATTTCGAAAAGGACCTCGCCGCCTTAAAAAAAATCGAAGTGACCCATTATCGCTTTGGGATCGAGTGGGCTCGGATCGAGCCCCAGCCTGGCGTCTATAATGAGTTGGCCATCGCCCGCTATGCCGAGATGGCCCGGCAGCTTCAGGCCGCCGGGATCGAACCGATCATTTGCCTCTGGCATTTCACTTTTCCCTCCTGGCTCTACAACGAAAAGCAGCCCAATCGCTCAAATTGGCTCCATCCCGAAGCGAGCACACGCTGGAAGGCCTATGTCCGCAAAGTGGTGCCGTATTTTCTTCCCTTTGTGCGCACCTTCGCCCCGCAAAATGAGCCTAATGGACAACTCTCCACCGCCTATCTCGCCGGCCTCTGGCCCCCAGGCCGGCACTTGGAATTTCATGTCTATCACCGGGCACTCAAGGCCTCTGTGAACCAATTCATCGACGCGGCAAAAATCATCCGTAGCCTCGATTCCTCGGCGCAAATTCTCAGCATTCACGCACTGCCCTGGTGGGACCATGGCCACACGGACATCGGAGGTTTTCTCTATAAGAAGACGATGCAGAACTGCTACGAACACCTCGATGCAGTGGCCCCACACTGCGATCTCATTGGGATCAACTATTACTATTCCCTCGCCGCCAGTATCGCCGGATTCGTCACCATCAGCACCCATCGCGGACCCCATTTCAGCATGATGGGCTGGCGGATCGACCCTGAGGGGCTCCTCCAACAAATTCGTTTGATTGCGGATCGGTACCAAAGGCCGATCATGATCACGGAAAATGGCCTCGCCACCTCCCATGATGTCGAGCGCGTCCGTTACCTCCGCGAACACCTCGCCGCCGTCGAGCAGGCCATCGAAGAAGGCTTTGATGTCCGTGGCTATTTCGTCTGGTCGCTGGCCGACAACTACGAGTGGCACTACGGCTACAAAGCCAAGTTCGGACTCTGTGACATGAATCCCAAAACTTTCCGCCGGGAACTCCGGTCCTCCGCCAAGGTCTATCGAGACATCATTCGGCAAAGCCGGGCCTCTGCCTGATTTTTTCCCGGAGGGCCATAAACCTAAAAAAACGGCAGTTGAGAGTTGGATTTCATCGGGATACGCCCTTGATTGGGGTTCAACTTCCGGATGATCGATGCGATTCGCCGTAAGTTTCTCATTTTCTTTCACTCCGCCATCAACTGCCGTTTTTAGGATAAACCACCGGTTGCGGAGGGACCCATCCTCTGTTAATGGGATGGTTATGCGCCGATCCGCCGTTCTGCTTGCCAGTCTCCTTTTGATTGCGGCCCCGATTTTTGCGGCCGCCCCGCGTCCGCAGTCTAGCCTTCCCGAGAGGGTGGTCTTTGTCGGCAAGGGTAAATACGAGGCCTTGATCCGGCGCGGTGTAGCCGAGAACTGGCGTCAGCTTCCCTTGGGTGAGCGCACCGTCCGGGCCGGGCTCGCCCTGGTGGGAACTCCCTATAAAAACTACACCCTCGAGTTGGACGAGCGGATCGAAACTCCCTGCGTCAACATGGATGGGATGGACTGCTGGACGTTCTTCGAGATTGCCTTGGGGACCGCCCGCGCGCTCAAAGTCTCCGAGGTTCCCACCACAACCGACATGCTCCGGATGATCGAATTGGACCGCTATCGGGACGGACGATGCAATGGCATCTTCACCTCCCGACTCCACTATTTGGAACAATGGCTGCACGACAATGAGCGCCGGGGATTGGTCACCGACATCACGCCCAAGTTGCCCGGGGCCAAAAAACTCCACCGTAACATGAAAGAGATGTCTGCCTCCTGGAAAAGCAGCAAGCAACTCGTCGCCAATCGCTCCCTCATCCCCGAGATGGCCCGGATCGAGCAGGAACTCTCCCAGCAAGGGATTTGGTATGTACCAAATTCCAAAATCGCGGCCGCAGAAAAATACATCCACAACGGGGATATCATTTCCATCGTGACGACCTGGCCCCGTGGCTACACTTCCCATGTGGGGATTGCCTACCGCGACAAGGCGGGCGTCCTTCGTTTCCTCCACGCCTCCCGCAATGAACGAAAAGTCTTCATTGATTCCCGGCTCAGCACGTACGTGAAACGCTACAAATCCAATGCTGGAATCATGGTCGCCCGGCCCAAGGATATTTGAGGAGATCCTCCGGGAACTGACGGGTCAAAGGCCCGATTGTTTTTCCAGCTTCTTCAGCCGGATCGTCAGGTCGGCCGGAGCGAAAAAAACCATCTGTTTTCCTTGTTTTCGCTTTTCCAGCACCCCGCGCCCGGCAAGATCGAGCACATCTGTACGAGCGGTTTGATAGGCCACTTGGTGGCTCTTCCGATGACTTTCAAAAGTGTAGTGCTGGCCTGGGTGTTTGAGGGCGTTCCTGATCATTTCCACCTGCCGGTGATTAAAGAGTTCTAAGACCCGCATGCGAGCTTCTGCATCCCTTAATTCCGCCGTTTTGCGCTCGATATACCCATGGAATCCACGAACGGCCCGCCGGATCACTTTGGTTTGGGCGATGAGAAAATAGCCCGGGGTTTTTCCGTTGGCGAAGGCACACATGGCCACCATCCGTTCCTCCAATTCTTCCGCTGGCGGAGGATCATGATACACCTGCCCAAAGTCATCGCCAACCGCCCGCCTCTCGTTGGGGGCACGAAACCGTCCGGCGGCCGTCGGATGATCAAGCGTCTTCTCAGTCACCAGCCGATGAATCTGGAAAACCAACTCCGGAGTCAGGGCCGAGCTTTTTAAATCTCGGATGCGCTCCATCGTCGCGTAGTTATTCAGGATCATTTGTTCACTATTGTCGCGCGGCTTGCGGCCCGAACGAATCATCTCCTTGGCCACTTTCCGAGTCGTGACAGCTCCTTCCAGTTGGCTGGATGTAATCGCTTCTTCCATTAGAGATCGCACCAGATACCGGTCCCGAGTTTGGGGATTGGTGATGGGTTCCGGAATACTCACCAGTCCGCCCGCTCCGAGGTCGATCTGATGAAGTTCTTCCATCACCAGTCCTGCAATTGCAAATTGAAATGGTTTCCCCGACAGGTCCCTCAACCCAATGGGTTTCAATGCCTCTAATCGAGACAGTTTTTGCATCATCCACCACTCCCTATGATTGATTCCTTCCGGCGTTGGATGCCGCCGTATTTTATCCCAATGCAAATAGTGCCGTGGCGTTTTTGCCTCCCTCATGAGGGTAAACAGCTGCATCATTCGGCCAGTTTCTGCAGCCTCAGCCATCAGTTCTTCCAATTTGGGTGGTGTCTGCGGGATGCGCATGGACTTGATCTCAGCTATTTACTAATTAATGTCAAATTAGTAGATCTTCCAGCAAGATCAAGGAAGTACTAAAATGTTTCTAATTAGTAGACACCCCAGCCACCGCCATTTTCCCCGAATTCCCGCCCTACTTCAACAGCGGCATGAGAGCATCAAGGATCCCTTGAGCGCCCTCTTTCGCGGGACCAGGAAGAGCATCGATGACCTTGCGGCCTTGGTTGATGACCTCATCTTTCATGGCGGCGGCCAGTCGGGCCGAAAGGTCTTCCTGGGGATTTTCCCAAGTGCCGGCCAAGCGTACAGGAGTCCAGAGGTACCCATTTTCTGCCACGGTGAAGACGCGTTCTCGCGAGCCAGGCAACCACTGCAAGGTTTGAGGGGTGACGCCGACCCTGAGGGTGCCGGCAAGGGTTCCGTCGGCCGCGAGTTCACAGCGGCCTTCCACCCGCATGAGGCCTTTGGATTCTAAAATCAGGTCCGTGAACGTGAGGGTACCGGCCGACCAGCTATAGGCGCCGGAAAATTCCTGAATGGGCATGTGGCGGAATTGACGGGCTCCCGTGAAGTCAGCCACCTTGTCCAGCAAGGGAATGTTTTGCAGCATCCCTTCGGTCACCTGAAAGGTGCCCGTCGCCGTGCCGTGGGCGGGCCCGGCTCCCGGCCAGGCGCACTTGGCGGTGCCATCAAAGCGGCCACTCAAGCGGGTCCGCCATTCCTCATCGAGAAAAGTCGCCGCGTCGAGGTGGGTCCATTGGATTTTTAATTGAGATTTTTCCGCAAATTCTCCGGTCGCGGAAAGGGTCCCATTTTCGCCCAATCGCAGGTTGGCTTCGGTCAGAAAAAAGACACTTTCCTGCAGGCGCGAGCGGAAAGTCACCACTTCCATCTCAGGCAAGACCGGCAGGGCAAAGGTGCCGCCACTTCCATCGATTGTCCATCCGGCTCCCACCGGCTTCAGGGTGAGACGGGCATCGTTGAGTACCATTGGAAAGCCGTCTTTTCCGGCTAGGAACGTTAATTTTGACTGGGCTAAATTCAGTTCGCCCAATTTGAAATTCTGCGGCAGCAAGGCGGGCAATTTCCCCGTCCGAACGGAAGGGGTCTCGAGGGTGGAATCATTCTGAGGCCCGAACTCTCCCACGAAATGGACGACATCCACACGGTCGATTTGCCAAACGCCGTCCCAGGCCGCCCGCCAGTTCATTTCCGCCCGAATCTGGTTGGCTTGAAAGTTTTTCACAAATGAAGCCGGGCTCCCTTCGACCTGAAGCGAATCGGCAAAGGCCGAAGACCCCTGCCAGCTCAGCGGACTGTATGTCGCCGTGGCGTGAAGGGCCTGCCCGGTCTTTGCATCCACGAGTTGGCGGAACGCCGCGCTATGGAGAATGCTCCGCATCCAAATTGGCAACCCAATCAAAGCGCCCACCACAAGGAGGGTGACAAGCCCCAAGGACACCGAGAGGATAAGGGAGGTCTTTCTACGCATGGGACGTACTGTAGGGACCCCGGGGTCGGGTCACAAACAGCATTTACCATAAAGGTGGCCTTAGTGGCCTACCCCGAATGACACTCATTTCAATGTGACTTCGACGAGCCGCTGGGCGAGGTGGGACTTGCCCCTCCTGGAATTTTTGAAGCTTTTTCTGATCCCCGGGCCGTTCGGGCTACACTTTCACGGGACGCTGTTCGGCGTCGGAGAGGAGGCAAGCATCGAGAACCTTTTGGGCGGCGGCTCCGCAGGCGAAATCGGGTTGATCTGGGGTCCCAGACTGAATGGCGCGGATAAACCGTTGATAATTGTTGAGCGTTTTCGGCGCCTCCACATCCTTCCAGATCCCCTTGTCCAAATTTGCCCCGGAGCAAATCCGATACCCGGTGGTGGTGCGGTCGGAATCAATTTCGACAGTTCCCTTGGTACCTGCAATTTTGAGAAAGAGACGATTGGCGTGTCCGCCACACCAGCGGGTGGTGTGGATGGTACCGATCGCCCCATTTTCGAATTCCACATTGAGGACCGCCGAATCATTGGCATCGAGCAGGTATTTGCCCACCCGATTGCGAGGGGCTTTCGCGAAGGTCTTCAGACGACAATAGACGGAAGAAATCGGTCCGACCGGGAAGCTGGCAAAATCGACGATATGCACCCCGACGTCACCGAGGGCACCGCGGCTCCCATGTTTGGTCGATAACCGCCACAACCAGGCCGGAGTGGTCCGCCAGTCGCCCCAGATTTTGCTGACCAGCCAAGCTTGTAAATAACTGGCTTCGACGTGGCGAATTTCGCCCAGGGCTCCCTTTTGGACCAATTTGGTCACGGCCTGAATGGCGGGCCAATCCCGGTAGGAAAAATTCACCATCGCGATCACTCCCGCCTTGCGAGCGGCCACGACCATCTTGTTGGCATCAGCCGCATTGAGGGCGAGAGGTTTCTCGCAAAGAACATGCTTCCCGGCCTTGAGACATTGCAAAGCGAGCGGGGTATGAAAAGGATCCGGCGCGACGATGCTGACGGCGTCAAATTCGGCTCCCGCCAGGAGGGCGTCGCTGCCCTGAAAGGCTTGGGGGATCTTGTGCTTTTTTGCAAATTCCTCGGCGCGAGCGAGATCAACGTCAGCGGCGGCGACAAGTCGACAGTTCTTGATGGCGGCAAACCGTTCCGCATGGACGTTGGCCATGCCACCGGTCCCGAGGATCGCGAGACGAATGGGCGCTTTGCTCATAAGGAGGATCGATTATTTGTGTCCGACAGTGGACCGGAGCGCCGCATCGGGGTCTTCCGGTAGGGGCTCAATGGGCGGGCAATTCGGACAATTGTCAGGAATCGAAACCGTGGGACGCGCCCAATGGACCGCATTGGTGATGACTTTCTGGACTTCCGCCTGATGGTAGGTCGGATAGGTCTCGTGGCCAGGCCGGAAATAAAACACCCGGCCATGACCGCGATACCAAGTGGCCCCGCTGCGAAAAACTTCCCCTCCGGTAAACCAAGAAATGAAGATTAATTCATCGGGAGTCGGGATGCCAAAAGGCTCGCCGTACATTTCTTCGGTCGGGATTTCAAAGTAGTCGCCGATCCCCTTTGTGATCGGGTGGGTCGGAAGAATGTTCCAGACCCGCTCCTTGTCATTGGCTTCCCGCCATTTGAGCGAGCAGGTCGTTCCCATGAGGGCCTTGAATAACTTGGCGTAATGAGCGGAATGGAGGGCAATGAGCCCCATGCCTGCAAGGACCCTGCGTTTGGCCCGCTCGACGACGGCATCGGCCACTTCGGCATGGGCCATGTGCCCCCACCAAATCAAGACATCGGTTTCGTTGAGCACCTCCTCGGTCAAGCCATGCTCGGGTTCATCGAGAGTGGCCGTGCGGACCGTCAACCCCTTGTCCTGACGCAGAAAGGCGGCAATGGTTTCATGCATGCCCTCGGGATAGAGGGCGGTAACTTGGGGGTTGGACTTCTCGTGGCGAAATTCGCCCCAAACTGTAACGCGGAGAGATTGTGACATCAGGAATAAAAGATTTCCGATTTTGATAAGGGCATTTGCCCCATTGAAGCAAGAGCTAATGATGTCACCGTTTCGCCCTTGCCAGCCGGGGTTCGATCTTTTTTACTCCTCTGCCATGTCCACGGAATCTGCATCAGGGTACTCACGTAAAAATCCCTTCCCGGCCACTTTGACCGTTAATCGTATTTTGACGGCGGAAGGCTCCAACAAAGACACGCGTCATCTGGAAATCGACCTCACGGGATCCGGGGTGACCTATGAGGTGGGCGATTCCCTCGGAGTATTTGCCAGCAACGACCCCGGATTGGTGGAAGCCATTCTCACCAATCAGGGGTTCTCGGGGAACGAACAAGTGCCGGATCCCGATGGCAATTTGATTCCTCTCCGACAGGCCTTGACCGAGAAGTACATTCTCACCGAACCGGCCAAGCAGCTTCTCAAGGCCCTCCCGGACAAGGACGATTCCGCCGGATTTCTCACCGACCTTCTCGATCCCGGCCAAAAAGGGCCTCTGGGAGAATACCTCTGGGGACGCGACGTCCTCGATATGTTGGAGGAATTCACTGCCGCAAAATTCACCGCCGAGGAATTTATCAAAGTTCTCCGCAAGCTCCAGCCCCGCCTCTACTCGATCGCCTCGTCGCAGCGCGTGGTGGGGGAAACCGTCCATCTGACCCTCGCCGTGGTGCGTTATCAGCCCGAAGGCAACAAGCGGCTGCACAAAGGCGTTTGTTCCACCTTCCTGGCCGAACGGGCCGAAGGCCCTGGCAAAATTCCTGTCTTCTCGCATACCGCCAAACATTTCCGCGTCCCGGAAAACCCCGACGAAGCCATGATCATGGTGGGACCAGGAACGGGCATCGCACCGTTCCGGGCCATGTTGCAGGAACGTCAAGCCACCGGCGCCAAAGGGAAAAACTGGCTCTTCTTCGGCGAACAACAGGCCGCTTCGGACTTTTTCTACCAAGACGAATTTGAAGGATATCAGGCTGCGGGCGTCCTGAGCAAATTCACGACCGCATTTTCCCGCGATCAGACGGAAAAAATCTACGTCCAGCACCGCATGCTCGAGCACGGGGCGGAATTTTTCGATTGGCTCGAAAATGGCGCCAGCTTCTATGTCTGCGGCGATGCCGCCCGGATGGCCAAGGATGTCGATACAGCGATTCACAAAATCGTGGAAAAATTCGGCCACAAGACCGAGGAAGAAGCCCGCGAATACGTGGACGCCCTCAAGAAAGAAAAGCGCTACCGCAAGGACGTTTATTGAGGCGGTCATTCATCATTTGTCAGCAGTCATTCGTTTTTTGTGAGCGCGCCTTTCCAACACGTCCATTTCTTGGGTATCTGCGGGACGGCCATGGGGTCCGTGGCTGCGGCGATGCAGGACAGTGGTTTTGTCGTTAGCGGACAGGACGACAATGTCTATCCGCCCATGTCCACGTTTTTGGAAGCCAAGGGCGTCGTCATCACGAAGGGATTTCGCCCCGAGGATATTCCCCCATCCGATCTTATTGTCATTGGCAACGCCATGTCGCGTGGCAATCCCGCAGTGGAGGCAGTCCTCAATCGCAAGCTGCCCTATCTTTCCCTGCCCGAAGTGCTGAAGCAGTTTTTTCTGCGTGGCCGCCACAATCTCGTTGTGGCCGGCACCCATGGGAAAACCACCACCACCTCATTGCTGGCCTGGATTTTTGAGAGCGCCGGAGAAGCTCCCAGCTATTTGATCGGAGGACTTCCGGAAAACCTTGGCCAAGGTGCCTGTTTGCGGGATTCCAAACACGTCATTATCGAAGGCGATGAATACGACACCGCGTTTTTTGACAAGCGCTCGAAATTTGTCCATTACCTCCCCGAGTTAGTCATTCTCAACAACATCGAGTTCGACCACGCCGATATTTACAAAGACTTGGACGAAATCAAAACCAGCTTCCGGCGCCTGCTCAACATCGTCCCCAGCGAAGGCATGATCCTGGTCAATGCGGATGATCCCAACTGCATCGAAGTCTCAAAAAATTGCCCCGCCCCGCTGGTTGAGGTGGGATTCTCAGAAAATGCCGGCAACCAAATCCGAGCCTGCCGCCAAAAAGGCGGGGTCTCTTCCTTTAAGCTCTTTGAGCAGACCTTCGAAGTGCCCTTGGTGGGCGAGTTCAATATCCGCAACGCGGCCATGGCCGTCTCCGCGGCCCATTTTTATGGCATTCCGATCCCGGAGATCCAAAAGGCGCTCGCCTCTTTCAAGGGCATCAAACGCCGGCAGGAAATCCGCGGTGTCGTCGGAGGGGTCATCATCATTGATGATTTCGGCCATCACCCGACCGCCATTCAGGCCACCCTCACCGCGTTACGCGAACGGTATCCGGAGGCCCGCCTTTGGGCCGTCTTTGAACCCCGCTCAAACACCACCCGCCGGGCCATTTTTCAAAACGACCTTCCCCGGGCCTTCGAACAAGCGGACGGAGCCTTCATCGCCGAGATTGCCCGGCTCGATGAACTTGCGCCAGAAGACCGCCTCAATCCGCAAAAAGTCGTCGCCGACATCGTGGCGCAAGGAAAGCCCGCCTACTACGAACCCACTGCAGACGCCATCATTGTCCGCCTGAAGCCCTTGGTGAAAAGCGGCGACGTCATCGTCGTTTTCAGCAATGGCGGCTTTGACGGGATCCATCAGAAGTTGCTCGAGCGACTGGCCTGAATGGGCTTCCCGCCAAGCTGAGGAATTTTTTGCCGAAGGCGGGGAAAAAGATCCGTGCGCTCTTCGGCGTTTCGTGCTAACTCGTGGCCCCATGAGATCCATCTTGCTCCCTGCGATGACCACCATATTGCCAGTCCGTGGACTTCCCCTCGCCTTCGTCGGAATCGCATTTTCAGGAATTCTTCTTTTCAGTGGTTGCGGTCGCTCAGAAGAAAAGCCCGGCGACGACGCGCAGGAGTCGCCGACTCCCTCCCCCATCGTCGACTCACTGCAGGATGCCCCCGAACCCTTGCCAACACCCTCACTCTCGCCCTCACCTCAAGCAACGGCGACCCAAGCAACGGCGACCGCGCCAAAAACATTATATGTCGTCACGGCTTTCGAAGCGGTAAGCGACCGCGGCACCCACCAGTTCCCCGTCGGAGCCCAAGTGAATGTTATGGAAGTGGATGGAGAGGACTTTCTGGTGGAATACAATGGCGTCGCCGTCCGCAACGGCCAGGAATTCTTCTCCGAGACCATGGTCACAGAGTCCGTCGCCGCGGAACCCGTTCCTCCGGCAGCCACCCCCGCGCCGGAATCTTCTCCCGCGCCTGAAGAGCAGGCCTGGCCGGCCGCCACCGGCACCCCCGATCCGAGAATGGGTGCCGAAGAGGAAAAGTCGGCAGAACTTTTGGGTGAAATCCGCTCCATCAACCACGAAATTCGCCAAGCCGAAGACGCGCAAAAATTGACAACAGGTTCCGACACGGAAGTGAAAGACTCGTCCGAAATCAAGAGTCTGAAAAAACGTCGCGATGCCTTGAGCGAAGACCTGACCGACTTCGCCAAGCCTTGACGGAATGTTCTGCCGGGCGCCTGCGCTTCCCAGAAAATCGCTAAAACCCCTCCCGCTCTTGCTCTCGGGTTCCTCAACCCATTCCCATGCGACCGCGAGGTCGCTGGCCTCGAAAGGCTTCCCGACCATCGAGGCAAAGGGCGCATCGATCGAGGAGACGTAATTCCCCTCCTCGATGAAGGACACTGAAGACGGGTGGGCTTAGGCCCCCAGCAGAAGCCGGGCCGGATTCTCAAGGCAATCTTTGACCCGAACCAGGAAGGTGACCGCTTCCTTGCCATCGACCACCCGGTGATCGTAGCTCAAGGCGAGATACATCATTGGCCGGATGACCACCTGACCTTTTTCCGCCACCGGACGTTCCTGGATCTTATGCATGCCAAGAATGCCGCTTTGGGGCGGGTTGAGAATCGGCGTGCTCAGCAAGGAGCCATACACTCCGCCATTGGAGATGGTGAAGACGCCGCCCTGGAGGTCGCTGAGGCCAATCTTCCCTTGGCGAGCCTTCTCGGCGTATCCGGCAAGATCCTTCTCGATCTCGGCAAAGGACTTCGTGTCGCAATCACGCACCACCGGAACAATCAGTCCGCGTTCGGTTCCCACCGCGACACCAATATCATAGTAGTGGTTTTCCACCAGAGCGTCTCCATCCATGCGGGAGTTAATCCCCGGACAAACCTTCAAGGCATCGACGACCGATTTGATGAAAAAGGACATGAAGCCAAGTTTGACCCCATGCTTCTTGGTGAATTGCTCCTGCATGGACTTGCGAAGCTGCATCACCGTGCTCATGTCGCACTCGTTGAAAGTGGTCAGGATCGCGGCCGTGTGCTGGGCGGTGACCAGTTGGGAGGCAATCTTGCGCCGGAGCGGCGACAACTTCCGCCGGGTCGTGCGCGGATTGTCCGGAGCACCAATTTTCGCCGGGGGCGTTGCCGCGTCCGACGGCTTGCTCTCCGGAATCGACTTTTCGGCGGGAGCCTCCGGTTTTGCCGCCTTGGGGGCGGAAGCTTCCTTGGCCGACTTCTCTTTTTCCGGAACGGGCTTTTCGGATTTTTCCTCCGTTCCGGCCGCGGATTCTTCAATCTCGCCGACCACTTCGCCGATTTTGACTTCATCGCCCTCGGCGGCCCGGGTTTTCAGGACGCCGCTTTCCGGAGCATTCACTTCGGTCGACACCTTGTCGGTCTCGAGGGTGAAAAGGACTTCGCCGGAGGTCACCGACTCGCCATCTTTTTTATGCCAGACCGAGAGGATGCCGGAAGTGATGGATTCGCCCACGGCGGGGATTTTAATTTCGACGCTCATAGATTAGGAAAAGGCTAAATTTCGAAGGCTTGTTTGACCAGGGCGGCTTGTTGGGTCAGGTGGACTTGCATGGTGCCGGCGGCGGGACTGGCGCTGGCTGGGCGCCCAGCATAGTGAATATACCCGGGGAAGAGATTGAGCAACTTCGGAAGGATGAACCCCCAGGCCCCCATGTTTTCCGGCTCTTCCTGGCACCAGACAATTTTCTGCGCGTTCTTGAAGGCCCCGGCCAGACGCTGAATTTTTTCGGTATGAAGAGGATACAATTGTTCGATCCGGATAATGGCAGCCTGATTGGTGAGATTGTTTTCCTCCCGATACTCGAGCAGGTCATAATAGACCTTCCCGGAACAGAAGATAATCCGATCCACCGTTTTGGGGCTGGCCTCGGTGTCGCCCAAAATCTCGTAAAACCGCGACTTAGTGAAATCCGCGGTGTGAGAGATGGCCTTCTCATGGGTGAGGAGGCTCTTAGGCGTCATGATGATGAGCGGCTTGCGGTATTTGCGATGAATCTGCCGGCGCAAGGCATGAAAATATTGAGCCGGAGTCGTCAGGTTACAAACCTGCATATTTTCTTCGGCGCAAAGTTGGAGGAAGCGTTCCAGGCGGGCACTGGAATGCTCCGGGCCCTGACCTTCATAGCCGTGGGGGAGCAGGAGCACAATCGAGCTGGGACGCCGCCACTTCGATTCGGAAGGAGCAATAAACTGGTCGATGATGATTTGCGCGCCATTGGCAAAATCGCCGAACTGTCCCTCCCAGAGGCAGAGCATCGACGGATAGTCCATGGAGTACCCATAGTCGAATCCGAGGACCGCAAATTCAGAAAGAGGGCTGTTATAGACGCAAAAGCGGGCCTGATCGGCCGAGAGATTGTTGAGCGGGATGTGCCGTTCCCGATTGACCTCGTCGTAAAGGACGCTGTGGCGCTGACTAAAGGTGCCTCGGCGACTGTCCTGACCAGACAGCCGCACCGGGGTGTCTTCTAGCAGGAGGGATCCAAAGGCGAGCGCTTCGGCAAAAGACCAATTGTAGGGACCCCCGGCTTTCCAATTTTTCATCCGCCGGTCGAGGAGAATCCGCTTAATTTTGGGAAGAACGCGAAAGCCTTCCGGCACAGAGGTCAGGGCCTTGACGATCTGATCGAGCATCTTCTTCTTGATCTCGGTTGTGACCGGTTCGTGGGAATACGGCGGCTGGAAAATGGCGGTCGATCCCGCAAATTCGGATTTTTTCTTCGGAGCAGCCTCGCTCGCTTTGACCAATGCAAGCGCGTCTTCCAGTTCCTTGAGTGATTCGGCTTTGATGGTGGCGGCTTCCTCGTCGGTGACCGTCTCCAGGTGGGCAATTTGGGAGCGGAAAACCTCGCTGGGCAGCGGGTGGGTCTTGATCTTGTTGTAAAGGGCCGGCTGGGTGAAGGCGGGTTCGTCGCCCTCGTTGTGCCCATGGCGTCGATAGCAATACATGTCCACGACCACGTCGCGGCCAAATTCCTGGCGAAACTCCAGGGCCAATTTCGCCATTTCGATCACCGCCACCGGATCCTCGCCATTGACGTGAAAAATCGGGGCCTCGATCATTTTGGCAATGTCGGTGCAATATTCAGTCGAACGCGCATCGGCCGGCAGAGTGGTGAATCCAATCTGGTTGTTGATGACGAAATGAACCGTGCCGCCGGTGGAATAGCCCGGAAGCTGGGACATGTTGAAGACCTCTGCCACCACCCCTTGTGCGATGAAAGCGGCGTCGCCATGCATGAGAATCGGGATGACCTGTTTGCGCTCCTTAGAGTCGTTCAGCACCCGTTGGCGGGCGCGAACCTTGCCTTGCACCACGGGGTCGACCGCTTCGAGATGGCTGGGATTCGCTGCCAGATGGATCTGCACCTCGTAACCCGTGCCGGTCGTGCGCACATTATGAAATCCTAGGTGGTATTTGACGTCGCCATTCCCGCCCACGGAATTCGGGTCGAAGTTCCCCTTGAACTCATTAAAAATGACGTCGAGCGGCTTGTTCAGAATGTTGGCGAGGACATTGAGTCGGCCGCGATGGGACATCCCCATGACGATTTCCCGGATCCCCCAGGTCTCGCAGTCCTGCACGATCGTCTCCAAGGCCAGAATGATCGCTTCCCCGCCTTCAAGCGAAAAACGCTTCCCCCCATACTTGTTATGGAGAAAATTCTCGAATGTCTCTGCCTCGTAAAATTTCCGCAAAATGTCGCGGTGAAGGGCCGCATCCGCCCGGAGAGAAAAATCGCGATTCTCGAGTTTATGCAAAACCCAGCTGCGAATGCGTGGGTCCTGGATATGCATAAACTCGGCTCCGACCGTGCCGCAATAGAGGCTCTCCAACTCGCGAATCATGTCGCGGAGGACCATCTTGCGGCCATCGCGGAAGTAGCGCGAAGAAACCGTCATTTCGAGGTCCTTCTCGCTGAATCCGAGTTCCTGCAAGGTCAAGCGGGGGTTTTTCCGGACCAAGAGATCCAAGGGATCGAGATCGGCAATCGTATGACCGAGAGTGCGATAGGCGTAAACCAATCCCTCCACCCGAATTTGTAACGGCGTGTCCGCCTCAGGCGAACCGGATTCACCGGCTCCAGCCCCCGCGCTGGCTTCCGAACGGGAGGATCCCAGCTCGAAACCCTCAAAAAAGGCGGCCCAATCCTCCGCCACGGTTGTGGGGTCGGCGACCCACTTTTCGTAGTTTTCTTCGATCAACGCCTCACTCCAGCGGGCGGTAAAGGTGCTGTTCATCCGGTCAATATTTTTCGGCTCATGGCCATGGACTCATTCCATCGCCATTAGATGGGCTAATCTATGGAATATTCTTTCCCTTTTCGCAAGAGTCGTTTCGAGTCAATTCGGGGATTCTCAACGATTTTCCGGGATTGGCAGGCAAAAATTTGCGCAAAGGAGACGAAACGGAACCCCGACTTGCCTGACCGATTAATTGAAGCGGTCGCTTCAATTAATCAGTCAGACGTCCACGAATGGATGGGACCTCGGTGATGCCGTGGTGGCCAGATCGGCTGGTGATCGGCGTTGTTTTAGGGGCTCGCTGAAAACAGCGAAGAATCTGCTCTCAGCCCTTGGCTTCTGCCTGGGGGTAGACGTTTTCCCCCTCGCTCCGGGCAATAATGACGGCTCCGACGGTATCGCTGAAAACATTAACGGAGGTGCGGCACATATCGAGAATTCGATCCGTCACCCAGACGAGCCCAATGGCTTCGATCGGCAGGCCAACGGCTCCGAGGATGACCGTGATCGCGACCAGACTGGCCGCCGGAATGCCCGCCACACCGATGGAGGTCATCAATGCGAGGACAACCACATTCAGTTGAGTCAGGAACGTGAGGTCATAGCCCTGAATGACGCTGTAAATCTGGGCAATGAAGATGACGACCACGCATTCGTAAAGCGCGGTGCCGTCCATATTGACAGTCGCCCCGAGCGGCAAAGTGAAGCTGGCTGTGCGATTGGACACGCCGGCTGATTTTTCCACCGTTTCCATCGTCAGGGGCAAAGTGGATGCAGAGGAGGCGGTGGAAAATGCCGTCAACAGCACCGGCATCATGGCCCGATAGTGTTGAGCCGGAGAGGTCTTGCCGAAAAATCGGAGCATGAGACCAAGACCGACAAAGAAGTGGAGACCCAAGGCCAAGAGCACCGTGAGAAAAAACCAAAGCAAAGGCGCAAACAACTCAAAGCCGGTCCGAATGAAAATCGGCGTGACCAGGCCAAAGACCCCAATAGGAGCAAACTTGATCACCAAATCCGTGATCCCCATGATGACCGCCTGGGAGCTTTGCCAAAAGCCCGCCTGAATGGATCGGAGCTTCTCCGGCAGCCGGGTGACAAAAAACCCGAAAAGGATGGCAAAGGTGATCAGTCCAAGAAGGCGGCCATTGTCCGTGGCGGCGTCAAAAATATTCGTCGGGACCATCCGAAGGAAAATCCCGAAAAAATCCCCCGCGCCTTTCCCTTCCACTTTATCGAGAAACTCGGTCGGGCTCTGCGCCTGACCGGTGATCAGGTTTGCCAATTCCGGACTGACGATGCCCGGACGCATGACATTGACCACCGCCAAGCCAATGAGAATGGCAACGAGACCGGAGAAGGTGTAATAGGCGAGAGTCTTCAGACCCATCCGGGCAAAATTGCGATCGCCTCCCATGGCCAACATCCCACAAATGATCGAAGTCACCACCAAGGGAACCACGATCATCTTCAAAGCATTCATGAAGAGGGTGCCGAGAAAATCCGACACCGTCACCACCGCGCCAGCCACCGGAGTGTCGGCATAGCCGCCCAAGCCCAGGATCAAGCCAGTCGCGGCCGCAAGAATCAGCGCTGTCAGAATTTGCCAATGGAGGGGCCAACGGAGTGGAGACATGGGAAGAAAATGCGGAAAATCTCAAATACTAAAATACTAAAATACTCCCGGCCGTCCAGGTCCATCGATTCCCCCGCTTCAAACCAAGAATATTTTTCAAAGAGATTGCGAAACGATGGGGATTGCCGTGGCCTGCGCTTACGGGCGCGGAAGCGCCCAGTGGTTGGTCCGGTGTTTTTCGAGAGCCTCCCGATCCAACTCTACGCCCAAGCCAGGCCCGGTGGGGACGCGAACCTGCGGCCCGTCGAATTGGAGCGGCTCAACGATCAAATCATCCGACCGCACCAACTCGCCAAAGATATCCGACGGGAGGGTGGCCGCTTCGCAGGCCGCGCATTTGTGGACGTAGGCCGCTTCCAAAATCCCCAAGTCCACTTCGCTTCCGTGCCAGAAAGGTTTGCCCGCCGCTTCGGCCAGGGTGGCCATGCGTTTGACGGGAAAGGCACCGCCGTTGAAATTAAAATAGTCACAGGCCTCCAGACGCAAGGCCCGGAGAACGTCGGAGGGATGTTGGTAGCCCATTTCATTGTAGGGCAAGGCCACATGCAGGGCGATGGGGAGGTCGATATGACCTCGGAGAAAAGCGAGAGATTCGAGGTCCCACCGGGCGATGGGATCTTCCAGGCAAAGGACGTTGCCGACCTCGGCCAGCTCTCTGGCGAGGCGACGGGCGGTGGCCACATTTTCAAAGCGTTGATTCGGATCGAGGATCACTTTGAAATTCTTCCCGCAAGTCTCGCGGATGGCCTGACACCATTCCACCACCGGGTCGGTATGCGCACATTTGAATTTGATGCAGTCGAACCCTTTCTCCTGGCCCTCCCGCGCCTTGCGGGCCGCGTCGGCCACCGTGCGGTGCCCAGTCCAATATCCGCAATAAACGGTTTCGCGGCAGCGGCCTCCCAAAAGTTCATACAACGGGGCTCCGCGGAGTTGCCCCACGGCGTCGAGAATCGCAGTCTCAAATCCATCGTAGAGCCGCCCCGGAGGAAGGGGAAGGGACTGAAGATTGAGCGTCGTCAGGTCGGTGCCGATGAGGCCTTGGCCAATTTCGAGAACCGAGGGGACAGAAACCCCGCGATAGAATTCTCCCAGGCCAGTGATCCCCGCATCTGTTTGGATCTGGACGATCAATTTGGGAATTTCGTCGAACTGGACACTCCACGCCGCGCGACCTCCATAGGGGAGCATGTGCAGGGGATGGTCGAGTTCCGGGCTGTTGATGCTGTCCGCGTGGGCGGGAACAATCACTTCGTCGATGAGCAGGCCAATGATTTTCATTCGTTATTCCAGAGCAAGGAGGTGGTTCCCCCGTCAATAAAAATGGACTGCCCGGTGATCATGCAAGAATTTTTGCCGAGCAAAAATGCGACTAATTCCCCGACTTCTCCGGCCGTCGCCAGCCGCGGGATGCATTGGCGTTTGCTGGCAAATTCATCCATCCACTCGCGCGGGTTGGGGACCACATTGGCTAAAAGCGCTTCGTTTTGAGCACTCTCGATCAGTCCGGGATGGATGATGTTCGCCCGGACCCCATCCTTGCCATAATCGACGGCCAACCCGCGGGTGAAGGCCTCCAGGGCAGCCTTGGTCGCCGCGTAAAGACCATACTTGGGAGCACCGAGCCGGGCATGGACGGATCCGATATTGAGAATCGCACCGCCGACCTGACGCAGGGACGGAAGCGCGGCCTTCACAAAACGAAAAGCCGACATAAAATCCGTATTGAAGAGGTGAAGAAATTCTTCATCGCTGGCTTCTCCCGTCTCTTTGGTCAGCCCGATTCCCAGGTTGTTGACCAAGCCGTCGATGCGGCCAAACCGCGCCAAAGTCGCTTCGATGACCTGGCCGGGAGTGCTCGGGTCGGCCACATCAAGCGCAAGCACCTCGACCTGGCCGCCTTCGGCCCGGAGTTGCTCCGCCAATTGGTCGGAGGCGGCTTCGTCTCGATCGACAATCACCAAGTCCCAGCCATGGCGACTCAAGGTCTCGGAAATGCCGTGGCCGATCCCCGCCCCGGCTCCAGCGGTCACAATAGCAGTCAGTCGAGCCGACGGAGATTCCTGGGTCATGTTCTCGGTACGAACCAAAATTCCCGGGTTTAGACAATGCTGATGTCGGCCCGAGATTTCAGTTTTCCTCGGGGGAAAATCTTCGTACGTTAGCGGTCCAACCGATTTCGCCACCAGGGAGTCACTCCCTGAGGAGTGACCCAAAAAAAAATCCCGACTTTTGAACCCCACTTTTTCCTCCTTTGCACCCGGACGGGTTGAACTCCTCGGCAATCACACCGACTACAATGCCGGAGTCGTCTTATCTGCGGCGATTGATTTGGGGATCGAGGCCAAGGGCCTGCGACGGGACGATGACGAAATTGTTTTAATCAGCGACGGGGCCCGGATGACCGCCGACAGCCGCCAACTGGCCCCCACCGGCCAATGGATCGACTATCCCCTTGGCGTGGTGAAAAAACTCCAGGAAGCCGGCCACCCGCTGGGCGGCTTTGAAGTCAAATACTCCGGGACCCTGCCGATTGGAGCCGGGTTGTCGAGTTCCGCCGCGTTGGAAGTTTCCACTGCCGTCTTGCTCAGGCGGATCTTTGCCTTGGAGATTCCGGCCTTGGACCTCGCGAAGCTTTGTCGGCGGGCGGAAAATGAATTTGTTGGCGTGAATTGCGGATTGCTCGACCAGGCGTCTTCAGTTTTCGGGAAAAAAGATCACGTCATCCATCTCGACTGCCGCCACGAGACTGTTGCTACGATTCCCCTTCCGGCCGGCGTCGGGTTACTCATCATCGACTCCGGGGTGAAACATGCCCTCACCGGCGGCGAGTACAACGAACGGCGGGCCCAGTGTTTTTCCGCCGCCGAAATTCTCGGCGTCCCTGCCTTGCGGGATGTGACCAGCGCGGAATTGGCTGCGGCCACCATGCCCGAACTGACCAGACGCCGGGCCGCCCATGTGGTCGGAGAAATCGAACGGGTCATTGCCGCAGAGCAATTTCTCCAAGCCGGAGACGTGGCGGAATTTGGCCGCTTGATGTCTGCGTCGCACCAGAGTTCGCGGGAGAATTTTGAAAATAGCACCCCCGAATTGGATGCCCTCGTGGAAATTGCCTGCCGCCAAAATGGCGTCCACGGTGCCCGTCTCACCGGCGGAGGATTTGGCGGAGCCATCGTGGCCCTGGTCGATTTGACCGCGATCGAAGCGACCGCCCACACCGTCGTGGCCGCGTATCGGAAAGAGACCGGCCACGAAGGCACCGCCTACCCATGCCGGATCGGCGATGGCGCCTTGCCGGGAAATGACTAACCTCGGCGTTCTTCCCTGTGATCAATCGAGAGTTTGCCGGTAGCGTTTGATTCCGATCGCGAGCACGACGACGGCAAACAATGCGATCGGCCAGAGTTCGCGGCCGAGATCGGCGAAGCCGATCCCCTTCAACATCACGCCACGGGCAATGCGAATGAAATGGGTGATCGGAAGAATCTCGCCGATCACCTGAGCCCATACCGGCATGCCCCGGAAGGGAAACATGAAGCCGGAAAGCAGGATGGATGGAAGAAAGATAAACATGGCCGACTGCATCGCCTGGAGCTGGTTGGACGCCATGGTGGAAAACGTAATCCCCATGGCTAAGTTGGCCGCGATGAAGAAGAGAGAGCCGAGAAGCAGGAGGAAAAGGTTGCCGTGAATGGGGACGCCAAAAAGAAAATGTGAAGCGAGCAGGATGATGCCGACCTGGATGTAGCCGACAAAAACATAGGGAATGATTTTCCCGATGAGCACTTCCGTCGGGCGTAAGGGCATGGCGAGGAGGTTTTCCATCGTACCCCGCTCCCGCTCGCGGGTGATGGCGAGGGCGGTGATCATGACAAGTGTCATCGTGAGGACGACCCCCATGAGACCGGGCACGATGTTGTAGGCCGAAAGCGCTTCGGGATTGTAGAGCGCATGCACCCGCATATCAATCGGCGGCGGCGCGGGCGCGAGGTGGGCCAAGGGTCCTTTGAAATCTGCCATCAGGGCGGTATTCATGACTTGGCTTAGGGAGGCGAGTCCGCCGGAAATGGCCACCGGATCGGTGGCATCGGCCTCGACGAGTAAACTGGGCCGGTCCCCGCGCTGGAGGTCACGGGTGAAGTTCGGAGGGATGTTCACCACGAATTGCACTTCGCCCTGCGCGAGCATCCGCTGGCCTTCGGCTTCGCTCGTCACGTTGTGGGTAAAATCGAAAAAGGTGCTGTTTTTGAGTCCTTCGAGCAAGGTGCGCCCGTGGATGCCGGTGTCGGAGTTGATGATGCCAGCTGGCATCTGCCGCGGGTCGCTGTTGATCACGTAGCCAAAGAGCACGAGTTGCATGATCGGGATCCCAAAGATCATTGCAAAGGTCATCCGGTCCCGACGCATCTGGATGAATTCCTTCGTCACCATGGCCCATAAGCGACGCCCGGAAATCATGGCGCGAAATTGTCTTTCGACGATTCCATCAGGTGAATGAAGACGTCCTCGAGGCCCGAGGGAACCGGAGTCCACTCGTAGCCGTCGCGGCGGAATTTTCCCACCGTGCCTTCGAGGGCCTTCGCATCGGGACCGCTGACGTGGAGCATTTTCCCGAAAGCCACGGCCTGCTCGACTCCGGGCTGGCCATGAAGTTCCCGCGCCAGCCGGGGAAGATCCGGTCCGGTCACCGACCAGGTGGTGAGGTTGGCGTGCGCGATCACATCCTCCACCGTCCCGTCCACGAGGAGATTGCCATACGAAATGTAGGCAAGACGATGGCAACGCTCGGCCTCGTCCATGTAATGGGTCGTGATGAGAAACGTGAGTCCCTCCGCGGCGAGGTCGTGGATCTCTTCCCAAAAATCACGGCGGGCTTTCGGGTCCACGCCGGCTGTCGGTTCGTCGAGGAGAAGCAGTTTCGGTTTATGGATAAGGCAGGCCGCCAGGGCCATGCGCTGCTTCCAGCCGCCGGAAAGTTGGCCTGCGAGCTGGCGCTTGCGTCCGCCAAGGCCAAGGTGCTCGATGCTTTCGGCGACAGCCTGCTTGCGCTTGGGCACGTCGTAGAGTTTAGCGACAAAGTCTAGGTTCTCCTCGACGCTCAGGTCTTCGTAAAAACTAAACCTTTGGGTCATATAGCCGACCTGCCGTTTGATTTGTTCGCTTTCGGCGATCACATCGTACCCGAGGCAGGTGCCGCTGCCAGCATCGGGCCGCAACAGTCCGCAAAGCATACGAATGAACGTCGTCTTGCCGCTCCCATTGGGACCCAAAAATCCATAGATTTGGCCCCGGGCTACTTTCAGGCTGATGTCATTGACGACGACGCGATCGCCGAAACGCTTGGTCATGCCCCTCACGTCGATGACGAACTCGTCAGTCATGGCTCGGCGAGGGAAAACCTCACATCGACCGGTTCTCCGGGGTGAAGTTTGACCGCAACCTCCGGAGCGAGGGACAGCTCGACGAGATAGACGAATTTCTCACGCATGTCCTGGCTGTAGATCACCGGCGGGGTGTATTCCGCGCGAGGCGAAATAAAAGCCACCCGACCTTCGGAGAACGAGGACACGCCATCGACGAAAATTTTCGCGGTATCCCCGACGTGGATGCGGCCAAGGACGACTTGCGCGACGAAGGCGCGGACCTTCACGTTGCCAGGCGGGAGAAGCTCGACCACGGGGAGATTGGTGCCGACCCAATCCCCCGGGCGATACAACACGTCGCTCACCAACGCGGCGACCGGCGCAGTCTGGCTCATCTGCGCCAGACTCCATTCGGTGGAGGCCAGGGCCGCCTCCTGGGCTTTCAGATTTTCCGCCGCAGCGGTGATTTGTTCTTCGCGCGATCCGAGCTGGGCGGTGGCCAGGGTGGCGCCAAGTTGGTTAACCCGCTCCTCGTCCTGATCCCGCCGCGCGCGCGCTTGGTCGTAATCGCTCTGAGACGTCACCTGCCGTCCGAGCAACTTCACCTGCCGGGCGAGTTCCTTTTCCGCAAGCCCCACCGCGGCCTGAGCTTGGGTCAGCTGCGCACGAATGGCATCGATCTCCGTCGGCCGCTCCCCGCGTTTCGCGTCTTCCCACTGGGCGCGGGCTTGCCCGACACGCCGGGCCGCCTCGTCGCGGGCGGCCCGTTGCGGGGTATCGTCCAGCGCAAACAGGGGCGCTCCCACTTTGACATCTGAACCGCGATCGACGGAAAGCGTCTCCAGTTGTCCCCCAAAAGGCGCGGCCACATAGACGAACTCGCCTTCGACGTAACCTTGGACGAATCCAGGATCTGGCCGCTCGCAAGACGCGAGGAGGCCACATCCGCACAGGAAGAGCGCTCGGAAGAAGGTTTTCACAAATTCTTTGGTTAGGTTGGCGGTCTTGCGGGCGCTTCGCGATTGAAGGCACGAAAGAAATTTCCGAAATGCTTTTTGAACGCTTCGCGGCGGGAGAGGTATTTCCCGTCCGGGGTTCCGCCCTTGCGCAGGGCGGCGAGGAGATCCTCCACGCAAAGCGACTCCATTTCAAACTCGGTCACGCTGACCCCCACGGCCGAGGCATGGTGGGCGTCGCTCGCAGCGGTCATGGAGAGTCCCCGCTTCCGGGCATAGTCGAAGGCTCTTTGGTTGTATTTTCGGCTGGTGACGGCGGCATTAAAGACCTCGAACGCCTCGACCGGCAGAGTGTCGAGGACGGCTTCGGGGATGCCGGCCCGCCAGCGATCATAGGGATGGGCGGGGATGGCAACGCCGCCTCGTTCGTGAATGGCCGCCACCACTTTGGCCGCCGGTTCACCGCGCATGACGGGCAAAACAGCACCGATGCAGAGGAGGTGACCCTCGGCGGTGGAGACTTCCATCCCCGGAACGACGAGAAAATCATCCACGGGTTGGCCATCCTCGCGTTCGAGACCGGAACGGCGGAGTTCCTCATGGACGCCACAGGAATCGTGATCGGTGATGGCGATCCCGCTGAGGCCCTGCGCCCGGGCCACCGCAATCAATTCTTCCGGAGCAGCGGCGGCATCGGCGGAGTGAAACGAATGCATGTGCAAATCGAAACGGTGAAGCATGGTCGTTATTTGGTTTTGACCCAGGCCCCCTGTAAAGGATGAACTCTCTTTCTATGAGTGCGGCATTTAAAGAATGGGCGGTCGTTTGCGAAGCCTTGGGGGCGGGACTCCAGAGCGTCATCATCCGAAAAGGGGGCATTGCCGAGGGCCGGGCCGGCTTCGCTTTTCGTCACCAGGAATTTATTTTGTTTCCCACTTGGTTTCACGAACAACTGGGGCGCACGACCCTGCCGGCCGACACCCGGGTACCGGAAGAACCGGGAGAAGAGTTGGAAATGCAGTTCACCGCCACGGTGGAATGGACCGGATTGTTGGCCGACCGGAAGCAGGTGGCCGCGCTGCGCGAGTTGCATGTTTTGCACAATGATGTCGTCGAGGAACGGTTTTGTTATGACGGAGATGATGGGGTCTATGTGGCCTTCGTCCGAGTCTATCGCCTTAATCCGCCCTTGCGTCTGAAAAATGACAAAAAGTACGGCGGATGTCGTTCTTGGGTCGAACTTCCCGACCTCGAAGGCAGCGCCTCGGTCTCCGTGATCAGCGACGAGGAACACGAGAGTCGCAAGCAACTTCTCCAAAAGGCTCTCGAACTCTAGGAATTCGATTTAGAAAAGGCGCATTTCCGTGATGGAGATTTGCCCGGAAAAGCAGGTGTCCACATCGGCTCCGGGGATGCGTTTCCGGGTGGAATAGACGCCATCGTACACATGGCCGTCGTCCCCTTCATGCCGGTAGCTGAGAGGGAGGGGGCTGGGATCGAGGGGGCAAAAAACCATTCCCGGCTCAGGATCATTCGCGGCGAGATGGGGGAAGTTCACGTTGTAAAACAAGCCCGGTTCGACCGGACGGGGCAGAAGCTCTTGGAGGACCCTGGCCGCCCAACGGCTGGTGCGCGCCCAATCAATTTCCTCACTGCTGAGGTATTGAGACAGGGCGATACCCGGCCAACCGTGGAGAATACCTTCGCGAATGGCGGCCACCGTGCCGGAATAATAAACATCGGCTCCGAGGTTGCCTCCGTGGTTGATGCCACTGAGGAGCCGATCCACATCGGGCGCCACCCGGAGCAGGCCGAGACGGGCACAATCCGCCGGGGTGCCATGGACGGCAAAACGGTCGGGAGCCCGTTCCTCCAAGCGCACCGGTCCTTCCCACGTAACGCAATGGCTCTTACCAGACTGCGGACCCGCCGGGGCCGCGGTGACCACAGTGCCAAATTCAACCGCCGCATCCCGGAGCGCTCCCAAACCTGCCGCCTCAATCCCATCGTCATTGCTAAGTAAAAACTTCATCTGCCCCACCATACGCCAAGATACCCCGCCGGGCAGCGCCAATTTTCTCTCCAAGAGAATGGGGATCATACGCGCCCTCCTGTGTTCCTGTCGGTGCCCTTGCCGGCAGGGGCGCTGGAACCCGCAGGCGAGGGCGCGCGGACTCCCCGGGGTAGCGGTTACCGATTGCACAGAAAGGGACTCGTGCTTTACTGTGCCAGGTTCCGCTAGGCGGACACGCGAATTGCTCCATGATCAAAGTTGAACACCTCACCAAGCGCTTCGGCAGCACGACGGCCGTTGACAATATTGCGTTCCAAGTGAAGAAAGGTGAGATCGTGGGATTTCTCGGCCCCAATGGAGCAGGGAAGAGCACCACGATGCGGATGCTCTCCGGGTATTTGCCTCCAACCTCAGGGCGGGCAGAGATCGCCGGATGCGATATTTTTCATGATTCCCTCCGGGCCCGCGAACACATCGGCTATATGCCGGAACACGTCCCGCTTCCGCAGGACATGCGGGTGCGCGAATACCTCCGCTATCGGGCCGCTTTAAAGGGGATCCCCGGTCGGCGGATCAAGGAACGACTCAATGATGTTTATGATTTGTGCAACCTCGGCGAGGTGGAGCGCAAACTGATCAGCTCCCTGTCGAAAGGTTTCCGCCAACGGGTCGGCCTGGCCGACGCCATGATTAATGAGCCGGATTTGCTCATCCTCGATGAACCTACCATCGGGCTTGATCCCAACCAAATCCGACAAGTGCGGGAATTGATCCGCAACCTTCGCAGTCATCATACGATTTTGCTGTCCACCCACATTCTCTCCGAAGTGGAAATGACATGTTCACGCGTCTTGATCATTAACAAAGGCCGGATCGAAGCCATGGACACCCCCGAAAACCTCCGAGCCCGCTTGAGCGAAGGCGGTGAAGCCACCTTGGAGGTCAAAGTGACGGACGTGGGAGCCGCCACGAAAAAGCTCTCCCTGGTTCCGGGCATTCAAAATTGCGCCCATCAAAAGCTGGCCAACGACTGGACCCGCTTCACCCTGCGGGTCGAGGGCGATCCCCGCGAGCAACTCCACACTCTCGCCTTGGCGGAAAAATGGCCGCTGCGGGAGTTGTCGCGTAAGAGTGCCACCCTCGAGCAGGTTTTTGTCGATGTCACCCAAGCCGAGGAAAATTAAGATGGAAAATTCTTTGATCGCGCAGCTCCATCACCCCAGCCTCTCCCCCATTGAAAGCCCGACCGTTCAGGCTTCGCCCGATCCGTTGCCGCCGTGTCCTCTCCCCTAGCCATGCGCCGATTTTTCACCCTCCTGGCTCGTGAGGTCAGCCACTATTTCCACCAGCCCCTCGCCTATGTCGTGCTGGCCTTTTTCCTGCTCCTGACCGGCTTCAATTTTTACGCCGGGGTCAACGCCCTGAACCACGAAACCGGCCAAACCTCGGTCGTCGAGGCGTTCTTCAATACCATTCTTTTTTGGTTTTCCTTTGTCCTGATCTTTCCCCTTTTGACCATGCGCCTCTACAGCGAGGAATACCAACTGGGCACGATCGAAACCCTCATGACCGCTCCGGTGCGCGACGGACAGGTCGTCTTGGCGAAGTTTTTTGGGGCCGTCGTTTTTTACATCACGCTCTGGGCGCCGAGCGTTCTCTATTTTGTCATATTCCAATGGATCACCGGCGAGAATGCCGCCGGGGCCCTCGGTTCCTATTTTGGGGCCTATGCCCTCCTCCTCCTTGTCGGGTTATTTTATCTCGCCATCGGCGGGCTGGCCTCCGCTTTGACCAATAACCAAATCGTTGCCGCCATCATTGCCTTTGCCCTCATCAGCATGATGTTTTTTCTCAGCTTCCTTTCTTTTCTCTTCCTCAATACGAGCCCGGCCCTCCGCGAACTGACGTATTATTTTTCCACCATTGAACACATGAGCGAATTTTCCCGCGGCATCTTCGATACCCGCCCGGTCGTCTTTTACCTGAGCATGACGGCGATGACGCTGTTTCTCACCCTTCATATCTTCCAGCACCGCCGATGGAAAAACTGACCAAACCCGCGGTCATCCCGCGCACCACCATCCGGATCAATCTTGCCGTCCAGATTCTGGCCGGGCTGGTCTTGTTGGTCGCGGCCAATTATTTCAGCTTCAATCACTACTTCCGTGGAGATTTTTCCCGCTCGCAAAAGTTTGTCCTCTCGGACCAGACCCGCCGGGTTTTGCAGGAACTGAAGAAGCCACTCCAGGTGACGGTATTTTTCTCCCGCACCCAGGTCGCGCCGGAAACCCAATTGTACCCCGACGTCCAGAATTTGCTCAAGGAACTCACCTTCTCCGGAGACAGAAATTTCGTTGTCGAGACCGTGGACCCCACCCGCGATCTCTCCCGGGCGCGGGAGTTGCAGGGAAAATACAAATTCAATGCCACCGAAAATGTCATCATTCTCGACTACGACGGGCGGACGAAATTTGTCTCCATCGCAGACATGGCCGACTTCGACATGACCCCAATCGCTCATGGCGGCGCGCCCCGTCTCCTTGCCTTCAAGGGGGAGCAGGCGATGACCAATGCGCTCGTTGCCCTGGTGCGCCCGACCCGGCTTTCGGTCTGCTTTCTGCAGGGCCATGGGGAGCCCGATATCGGGCCGGCTAGTGCCATTTCGCGTTTTGTGGAATACGTCGGCCGCCAAAACGTCTCCGTCGCGCCTCTGACCCTGGGTTCGACCGACCGCATCCCCGAGGACTGCGCCACCCTCGCCATCATCGCTCCGCAAACCGACTTGACCGAACGCGAAGCGGATATCCTCAAAAATTATTGGGAAAACAACGGGCGTCTTCTCATCCTCCTCGACCCCAAAGTGCCCACCCCACGCCTGAATGCCTTGCTCCGCAGTGCCTGCATCGTCCCGCGCGAGGATCGGGTCCTTCGCATCGTCAAAAACCCCCTGCTCGGCAATGTCACCGGAATCTGGCGCACGGTCACCGGCGGCTTCATGCCGAAAAGCACGGTCACCAAACGACTGGCCGGTCTCAGCATCATTTTGCCGGGCGAAACCCAATCGCTCGCCCTCGACGAAAAACAGTCCCAGGCTTTAGGCATCCAGCTCTGGCCGTTGATTGTGGCGGCGGAAGAATTTTGGGGTGAGGTCGATTTCGTCACCGATGAAAAAACTGGCGTCCACTACGATGAGGGGCGCGACTCGGGATATCCGGTCTATGTCGCTGCGGCGGCCGCCCGCGGTGGAGTCGATGATGATCGGGTCGAAATCGGATCGGCCAAGATGGTCGCGGTTGGCAGTTGCGAATTCGCGCTCGATGCGGTCCTCACGCCCCAGAGTTTGGATTTTCTTCTCAGCTCCATGAATTGGTTGATCGACCGCGGACAACTCACCGGCGTCATGCCCAAGGCGGTCGAACATTTCTCGCTCAATCTCTCGGACTCCCAACTCAGCGCCCTCACCTTTTGGGTCCTCATGGCTATTCCCGGAGCGGCCGCCCTTTGCGGAGGCATTGCCTGGTGGCGACGTCGTCGATGAGCCGCTCCCTCACCATCTTCCTCGGCCTGATGGCGGTGGCGGCACTCGTTTTTCTCGTCATCATCGAACCCCGGACCCACGCGCCCGAGACCGAGGCGGCGATTCGCAAGGGCCAGATCGCCTCAATCGAACCTGGCAAAGTCCGCGTCCTTCGGATCACCAACGGCGACGACACCCTCGAGATGCAACGGCGCGGCGGGAGCTGGCAGCTGGGGGTGAAGTCCAAGGACCGCGCCGATCAAGCCGTGGTCGAACGCCTCCTTCAAGACCTTGCGGACCTGCCTTTTCTCGATCGCATCCCGGCCGGAGATCTGACCGACGAAGCCCTCAAAACCTATGGCCTCGATAAGCCCAAGCGCACCATTGTGATGGAAGCCGACAAGCCCTTGGAAATCTCTCTGGGAAACGATGCCGCGGTGGAAGATCGCCTCTACATCCGGACCAGTGCCTCCGGAGATGTCTTTTTGGTCAGCGACAAGGTCTTCAACGAAGCCTTCCGGGAAGCCGGTGATTTCCGGGACCGGAGGTTGACCAATTTGAACCCCGAACAACTCGACCGGGTCGTCATCCGCCGGGACGATGGCGAAATTGAATTGGTCCAAGACGCCACCGGCTGGAAGATCACCAAGCCGCTCCACACCCGGGCCGATCCCGCCGCGGTGGAAAAATTCCTCAACCAAATTCTCGGTCTGCGCATCCTCGACTACGTCGGCGAGGACTCCGGAGACCTCAGCGTCCAGGGTCTGTTGGAAGGACATAACGAAATTTCGTTTTTCACCGGCGGGGACACCCGGCCTCAAACCCTTCGTCTCGGGCGGAAGGACGACGGAGGCCTCTTTGGACAATTCACCGCCCGGGATTCAATCTATCGTCTCCCCAAAGAGACCTTCGACCTCCTGGCGATCAAACCCGATGCCTTGCGCGATCGCCATCTCATCGCCCTCAACCCTGACGTGGTGGACAAAATTCGGATTCGCTCTCCCGCAGGAGAACTTGCCCTCTTGCGGACCGCCTCCGGTTGGGACCTTCAACACGATGGCCAGCGCGTTCCCGCCAATGAGGAAGTCGTCCATGCCCTCTGGACCGCCATCTCCGAAACCGAAGCCACCAGCTTCGCCCCGGTAGCCGATGCCGCCCTGGCCGATCTCGGACTCGCCCCGCCCGCCTGTTCGATCGAGTTTCTCTCCGTGCTCTCAGAAAACACCCCCGAGTCCCGGGCGGGCGAACAACTTCTGGCTGGCCTCGCCTTCGGAAAACCCCTCGCCGATCAGGTTCCCGTCCGCTTGAGCGATTCCCCGGAGATCGCCACTGTTCCCGCCAACCTGCTCGAAGCCATCCCCCTGGAAGCAAGTTCCTGGCAGGGGTCGAAAAAATAACTCAGCCTAAAAAGAGAGTGGCAGAGGCGTCCCGCCTCTGAGTATTTAGCCGAACTGCGGCCGGACGCCGCAGCCACTTTCACCCGCCGAGCTTTACCTTTGCCGAGGCATGGGTAATTTGAGCCCCCGTTTCGAGCCGTCATGACATCCGCCCAAATCCGCCAAAGTTTCGTCGATTTCTTCCAAGAGAAGAACCACACCATCGTGCCCAGTTCGAGCTTGATGCCCGACTCGCCCAATTTGCTTTTCACCAATGCGGGGATGAATCAATTTGTCCCCATCTTTCTGGGCGAACAAACCCCCGACGTCAGCCAGTGGGCCGGAGTCCTTCCGGGTGCCAATACCCGCGCTGCTGACACCCAGAAATGCATTCGGGCCGGAGGCAAACACAACGATCTCGATGATGTCGGCCTCGACACCTACCATCACACGTTTTTCGAAATGCTCGGGAATTGGAGCTTTGGAGATTATTTCAAAAAAGAAGCCATCACCTGGGCCTGGGAACTCATTGTGGAACGGTGGAAATTCCCAGCCGAACGCCTGTACGCCACCATTTACCAACCAGACCCCACCGCCGGCGACCCGGCCGAACGCGACGAAGAGGCCTGGTGCCTCTGGGCCGAGAAATTCCGCTCGGTCGGACTCGATCCCTCGGTCCATATCGTCAATGGCGACAAAAAGGACAACTTCTGGATGATGGGAGACACCGGCCCCTGCGGACCGTGTTCGGAGCTCCACGTCGACCTCACTCCCAACGGGGACACCAAAGGCGCCCTCGTCAACCAGGGCGACAGCCGCTGCATTGAGATTTGGAACCTCGTTTTTATTCAGTTTAATGCCAATCCCGACGGATCTTTTTCCCCCCTTCCTGCCCGCCATGTCGATACGGGGATGGGGTTCGAGCGCGTGGCCTCGATCATTCAAGGCACCAAAAATTTTACCGAATTCGACCAAGCCCGCATCTCCAACTATGAGACCGATATTTTTCGTCCTCTCTTCGATGCGATCGAAAAACTGAGCGGAAAGACCTACGGCCACACCCTCCCCGTCACCGGCAGCACCGGAGACACGGAGGAGGAAAAATCCGACGTCGCCTTCCGGGTCATCGCCGACCATATCCGCACCCTTAGCTTCGCCATTGCCGATGGCATCCTGCCTGGCAATACCGACCGCAACTACGTCCTCCGGCGCATTCTCCGGCGGGCCGTCCGCTACGGCCGCACCCTCGGATTGCATGACCCCTTTTTCTATCAACTCGTCGAGAGCGTCGCCTGCGAGATGGGCGACGTCTTTCCCGAACTCCAGACCCGGCAAAAGCACATCGAGGAAGTCCTCCAGCGGGAAGAAGAAGCTTTCAACCGTACCCTCGATAAGGGGATCGAGCTCTTCAATCGCGAAGCCGATCGCGCTCCCCGCATTTCCGCTGAATTCGCCTTCCAGCTCTATGACACCTACGGTTTTCCTCTCGATCTGACAGAATTGATGGCCCGCGAACGTGGTCTCACCGTGGACCTCGAAGGTTTCGAAACGCTCATGGAAGCCCAGCGCACTCGGGCCCGGGCCGCGCAAAAGAAGCAAATCATTGCCCTCTCCGAAGTTGAGACCAAGACCCCCACGCACTTCGTTGGTTATGACCACCTCGAAACCTCGGCCGCCGTCCTGGAAGTCGTCACTCTGAAAGACAAAACCGCTGTCGTTCTGGACACCAGCGCCTGCTACGCCGAGATGGGGGGCCAAGTCGGCGACCACGGCGAACTCACTCGCGGAGGCGACCAATGGCAAATCACCAACACGCAAAAAAGTGGCTCCACTTGGCTCCACCTCCTCGCCACCGCAGACGCACCTGCCGTCGGCGACGAAGTCACCCTCCGGGTCGATCTCCCTCGCCGCAGCGCCATTGAACGTCATCACACCGTCACTCATTTGCTCCACTGGGCCTTGCACGAAGTGGTCTCACCCGAGGCCACCCAAAAGGGATCCTTCGTCGGCCCGGAAAAGCTGACCTTCGATTTCAACGGCGGGGCCCTCAGCGCCGAACAAGTCGCCACAGTGGAACAGCGGGTCAATGCCTGCATCGCCGAAAATACCGCAGTCACTTGGAGCGAGGTCCCCTACACCGAAGTCCGCAACCGCGAGGAAATTATGCAATTCTTCGGCGACAAGTACGGCGAGACCGTCCGGGTCGTACAAATCGGCGGTCAACCGGGCCAATTCGACGGCTACTCGATGGAACTGTGCGCCGGTACCCACACCCGCGACACCGGCTCAATCGCCATTTTTAAAATTGTCTCCGAGGGAGCCATCGCCGCCGGAGTGCGTCGGATCGAAGCTGTGGCCGGAGAAGCCGCCCGCGATTGGGCCATCCAGGAAGCCGCCCGCCAAGACGAACAATTCATCGCCTGGCAACGCAAATTGCCCACCCTGCCTGCACTCACCCCGCTGGATCCTGCGGCTGATTTGAACCCAATCCTCCGAAACGTCGAAGTCCGTAAAACCGAACTCATCGTCCATGAGGAAGCGGTCCGTGCCTTCGAGAAGCAAAATGCCAAAGCGGCCGAAGGCGAGCGCAAAGAATTGGCCCTCGCCACCGCCCAAGAACTAGCGGCAACCCACACCGCCGCTGGTTATTGTGTGGCCGAAATTCCCGGAGCCGACGGAAAGTTGCTCCAGGCCATCGTGGAAGTTCTCCGGGCCAGTTTCCCCGGACCGGTTTTTCTCGCCGGGGCCCACGAAGGTCGTGTCGCCCTCATCGCCTCCGTTCCGAAGCCTCTCACCGACAAATTCCAAGCCGGAAAACTCATCCAGACCTTGGCACCCCTCGTGGGCGGCAAGGGCGGCGGACGGCCCGACCTGGCCCAAGGTGGCGGGAGCGACCCCTCGAAACTCAAAGAGGCCCTCGCCAAAGCGAAGGAACTGTTGGAGTCCAGTCTTTAGGCTGTTGTATTTCCCAAGGGCACGCTAAAGCGTGGACTCCAACATGTATGCGTGGAGAACCATGCCGGATCGAATGCGCCGGGAGGTTTTGGAATGGCGTCAGACCCAACATCGCCCTTGGCACAGTCCCCCTCATTGGAATGCCGACGGCACGAGTCGGTACCTTTTCACTGCGGCGTGTTTCGAGCATCAGCCGATCATCGGCAATTCGATCCCAAGATTGGTAGAATTTGAAAACACGCTTCGAGCCGTCATCGAAGAGAATTGCGAAGAATTGCACGCTTGGGTGATTCTGCCGAATCACTACCACTTTCTCGCCACAACGAGGGACGCGGTCATCACGCTTCGAGCTTTGGGCAAAATGCACGGTCGAACTTCGTTTCAGTGGAATGGCGAAGAACACCAAAGAGGCCGGAAGATCTGGTGCAATTCTGCGGAGACCGCGATGAAATCTGAACGCCATTTTTGGGCGACAATGAATTATATTCACCACAATCCCGTCAAACACGGGTGGGCCAACTCGTGGCAGGAATGGCCCTTTTCCAGTGCAGCGGCCTTTCTCGAATCGAGCGGACCAGAGAAGGCTAAACAGTTGTGGAAGGAATACCCCATCAGGGAATATGGAACGGGCTGGGACGATTGAGTTGGAGTCCAGCCTTTAGGCTGCCCCCCATTTCTAAAAACACGCTAAAGCGTGTACTCCAACAGGCCAACGACCCCTCAAACTTGCCCCGACTCCACCGGCGCATCGACCCATTTGCCGTGTTCGCGAATGAGATCCTCCAGGCGTTCGACCGCGTCGGCCTCGGGGATATTGAACTTCACCGCCGTTTTGCCGACGTAGAGGTTAATTTTCCCTGGCGCTCCTCCCACGTACCCGAAATCCGCGTCGGCCATTTCGCCAGGTCCGTTGACGATGCATCCCATGATGGCAATTTTCACCCCTTTGAGGTGTACGGTGGCAGCTTTGATCCGGGCGGTGGTGGTTTGCAAATTGAAAAGCGTCCGCCCACAACTTGGACAGGCCACATAGTCGGTCTTAAAGATCCGCGAGCCTGCGGCCTGGAGAATATTGTAAGCCAACCGCAGGGACTGTCCCGGCGCCGACTCGCTCTGCACAAGAATGGCATCGCCAATCCCATCACAGAGCAAGGACCCCAGAGCGGTGGACGCCTCCAAAAGCGTGGGGAGAAAATCTCGTCCAGCCGCCTCGACAGGATGAAGGGTGTCTTTGAGAAGAATCGGATGCCGGGCTTCCACCCGCGCGGCCAACAAACGGAAGGCCGCGATGACCGGTAGGTCTAGGCCGTCCGGCAGGGTGACGAGATGATCGGCCGCGTCGGCATTGATCTCCGCCACCGCCGCTTCGTCACGAGGATCGACCTCGCGGAGGTCCGCTTGTTCGTACACAATTTCCGGCCGGTAGTCGCCCAGACGGTCCATCTTATGGGCCACTTGGTCCCAGACCGATTGACGAACAACCACCCGGACCAATTCCTCCCCACCCAGCGGCACACTTCCGCAGGTGATCGTCCGGGAGGCTCGGCGTTGATACGAAAATGAATCGGCCACCGGCGGGCCTTGGCGGGCTGTCGCGACCGAAGTGTCACGAGCGACCGAGGCGACCAATTCCCGTGCCACCGGGATCTCATGAATGCTGTCTTCCGTCAGGGAGACCCGCACGGTATCGCCAATCCCATCGGCCAAGAGGCTGCCGATGCCAATGGCACTCTTAATTCGGCCATCTTCGCCATCGCCGGCTTCGGTCACTCCCAAATGGACGGGATAATTCCAATCCGGCCCCTCCGCCTCAAACCGAGCGACCAAAAGACGATAGGCCGCGATCATGACCTTGGGATTGCTCGCCTTCATCGAAAACACAAAATTGTGAAAATGCTCCTCGCGGGCAATGCGGGCAAACTCCAAGGCACTTTCCACCATCCCAAGCGGCGTGTCGCCATAGCGGTTCATGATTCGATCGCTTAGGCTGCCGTGGTTGGTCCCAATCCGAATCGCCCGCCCATGCTCGCGACAAAATTTGACCAAGGGGGCAAAGCGCACCTGAATTCGCTCCAGCTCGGCAGCGTATTCGGCATCCGTGTACTCGATCACCTTGAATTTTTTGGAGTCGGCGTAGTTGCCGGGATTGACCCGGATTTTCTCCACCCATTTGGCAGCTTCCATGGCCGCATCGGGTTTAAAATGGATATCCGCGACCAGGGGAACCTCGCAACCGCGCTCACGCAGTCCGCGGACAATGAATTCCAAATTGGCCGAGTCTTTTATCGTCGGCGCGGTGATCCGAACGATCTCACAACCCACGGCGACCAAGTCCAACGTCTGCTGGATGGACTGGTCGGTGTCCATCGTGTCGCAGGTGATCATCGATTGCACCCGAATCGGATGATCTCCGCCAATGCCCACCGATCCGACCCAAACCACGCGGGTGGGCCGACGGGGGGCCCCCTTCCAGTTGGGATCGAAGGTTACCTTATTCACGGCTGCTGGGCGGGAGCCGGACTCGGCGCAAAGGTCATTTCTTGCGGAGCCACCTCCGCCACAGCCCGTTTCCACGGCAAATCGAGGACATCGTAAAAGGTCACGTACAACATGAACCCGATGATGGCGATGGCGCAGGCGGACTGAATAAACTCGAGAACACGAATATTGACCGGACGACGGCGAATCCCCTCGACGATGGCCAGGGTGATGTGCCCACCATCCAGAACCGGAATAGGCAAGAGATTGAGCAAGGCCAGGTTGACGTTGAGAACGACGCTAAACCAGAGGGCCAGACGCCAACCGTCAGGGCTTTCAAAAAGCCGGTAATAGAGGTTCATGATTCCCACCGGTCCGCTCAAATGTTGGAGCGAAATCCCGGATTTGGGCGAGGTGACCGCGGCAATCGTTTCCACGATCGTATCGACGCTGCCGGAGACCTGGGCCCAAGGGGTGGGATGGTCAATGGTGGTGACCCCTTGCAAGTCCCATTGGATACCGATGCGGGGAACTTTTTCGCCGTTTTCCGGAATCCTCGGCGAGACCGTGACCGGAAAGGTCTCGTCGCCGCGTTGCACGATCAGTTTGACTGGATTCGTTCCGCCTTCTTTCAGGCGTTGGGCCAAATCTGCCATGCTGAGAAGCTTGACGCCGTCAGCTTCCAGAATGAGGTCCTGGGATTTGAGCCCGGCTTCGGCGGCTGGACTGTCTTTCACCACCCGGGCGATCCGAGATGTCTGCGCAGGCGCAATGAGAATTTGTTTGAGATTACGACGTCCGAGGCCCTCGCGTTCCGGGGTGACCGGAGTGACCTCAAAGGAAAGAGTTTTTCCATCCCGGTCCACTGTGATCGGGATGACCGGAGTCTCGCTCCGGGCGATGTTCCAAATGATACTCTCCCGCGCTTTACCCATGGGAGAAAATCGGGTGACCTTATGGCCATCCACGGTGAGAATTCGGTCGCCCGCTTCGATGCCCGCTTGGGCGGCTGGACCATCGGGGAGGACAAACCCGACCAAAGTCGAGGCATCGCCCTGACTGACCGGCTTGCCCACCACCCACACAACAAGGGAAAAGGCGACCGCCAGACCAAGACTAAAGAGCGGGCCCGCCGCCGCCACGATGATTTTATCGAGGGGCTTGATGGGAGGAAGTTGGGAGCGGTCGCTTTCGACCGGGCCTTCCAGCACCTCCATGGGTGCCAACTGCGGGATGGCGACATAGCCACCCGCCGGGATACTGCCAAGGCGGTATTCGACCCCGCCGATCGTTTTGCTCCAAAGCGGCTTGCCAAACCAAATGGCAAATTTTTCTACCACAAGGCCCCGCCAGCGCGCGGCCAGAAAGTGCCCCAATTCATGGACAATGATGAGGAGGTTGAAGAGGAGAACAACCTCGAGACAGATGAAGAGAAATTTTAGAATATCGAATACCATGGCGAACCGGGGGACAGTCTCGCCGCATTCCGGCAAAAATCAATTCCCGCCTTTCAGTCTCGTGCTTTGGGTCCACTGCTCGGAGTCCAAGGCCCAAGGAGAAAACCGTTCTCCGGGGGCGCAGAACGGTAGACGTGAGGGCGCGGGCGCTCCCCGTCAGCGCACCACGACTTCGGTTTTCACGGAGTTGGCGATGAAACAATAGTCGTGGGCGAGATGGTGGAGTTTCTCGGATTCTTCTGCCGTGGGCTCTTTTTCGCCGCTGTAAGAAATTTTTGGGTCCAATTCGACCTTGGCCACCCAGGGAATCCCCTTGTCGGTCTTGCCCATCGTGCCTGTGGCCAGATCTTCGTATGAAGCAACCGTATATCCCTGCCGGGCGGCCACGTGGAGGAACGTGAGCATGTGACAACTAGCCAGCGAGGCAACAAAAGCTTCCTCGGGATCAATCAAGGCCGGATTCGACCAGGGCTCGGGCACCACCGAGGGGGTCGGGGACGCGGCAATCGTCGCACCTCCATCAAAGGTCCAAGAGTGCTCGCGCGAATATTTGCCTTTCAGGAAATCCTCGCCGGTATTTTCCCAGCGGATGGTGGCGGTGTGTTGCGACATGAGAAAAAACATACTCCAAGACCACCCCATGTCGATGGTGGACCGTCCTGGAATCTCTCTTTTCGGATCCTGTCCCGGGCCCCCTTTCTCCCCACCGCCGTCTCGCCCTTTCTTCTCCCTACGCCGTCGCTGGCGTCAACTCGCCGGTCGAGCTCTTGCCATCCGGTCGAACCATCTTGCTCCGGTCGCGGGCGATGAGCATGTACATGGCGGGAACCACGAAGAGGGTAAAAGCCGTTCCAATGATCATACCGGTCACCAAGACCCAACCAATGCTGTTGCGGGCTCCTGCTCCAGGGCCGCTGGCCAGAATGAGAGGAAAGTGCCCCGCCACGGTGGCCACGGAGGTCATCAAAATGGGACGGAGACGAATGCTTGACGCCTCGATGATGGCCGTGAGTTTGTCATTTCCTCGGTATTGCAGCTGATTGGCAAACTCGACCATGAGGATGCCGTTTTTTGAGACCAGCCCGACCAGCGTGATCAAACCGACCTGGCTATACACGTTCAAGGTGGTGAAACCCAAAAAGGGAAAGAGCAACGCCCCGGTGAGCGCCAGGGGCACGGACCCAAAGAGCACGATAAAGGGATCGCGAAAACTCTCAAACTGCGCGGCCAGAACCAGAAAGATGAGTGCGAACGAAAGCGCAAACATGCCCAGGAATTTGTTCCCCTCCACCCGCAACTGCCGGGATTCGCCGGCATAATCAACCACGGTGTCCGGCGGCAAAAGCTCTGCTGCGGTTTTCTCGAGGAAGAGGAGGGCCTGATCGGCGGTGACCCCGGGAATCAAGCCGGCCCGGAAGGTGACGGAATTTAACTGCTGGAAACGTTTGATCTCCCGCGGTTGCGCCGTGGTTTTCAAGGTGGCAAATGTGCCCAACTGCACCTTTTCGCCCGCCGGTCCGCTGACATAATAATCCAGCAACTGGTCGGCATTGAGACGGTCCTTCCGCTTAACCATGGGGATGACTTTGTAGCTGCGGCCGGCATTGGAGAAGCGATTGACATAATTTCCGCCGATCATGGTGCCTAGATCGGCTCCGACCTGTTGGAGGTTCACTCCAAGCGCAGCGACTTTATCCCGATCGAAGACGATTTCCGTCTCAGGCTTGTCATATTTCAAATCCAAATCCGAAAAGGTGAAGAGGCGGCTTTTCATCGCGGCATTCTGGAGATCGCGCCCATATTGATAAATTTGATCCGGCTCCGCGGTGGACCCGATGACGAACTCGATGGGGAATTGACTCCCGCCGGGGAGGGGAGCCGGAGTGGTCACAAAAACTTGCACCCCGGGGATCTTGGAAATCTGACTGCCGGCCGCAAACATGAGTTCCTCCGAGCCGCGGCTCCGCTCTTCCCAGGGTTTCAGCACCATACCGGAAAACCCAACCGTGGCGGAGGTGCGCTGGAAGACGTGGTCAGATTCCGGAAAGTCGGCAAAGATGTCGTAAATCCGTTCGGTGTAGAGCGAGGTCTGTTCGATGGTGGAATTGGCCGCCGATTGAACAATCCCAAAAACCACGCCCTGATCTTCCTTCGGGGCGAGTTCTTTGAAGCGATTGACGAAAAGAAAGAACGGCAACCCGAAGAGAAACACCACCAGCAAGGCCAGGGTGTAAATCACCGGGCGGATCTTCATAGCTGCCGTCAAGGTGCGATGGTAGGCAGCACGCAATTTGTCGAAGCGCTTGTTGATCCATCCTGCAAACCCCCGATCGGACATGCCCTTGCGGAGCAGCTTCGAGGACATCATGGGCGAGAGCGTCAGCGCCACCACCCCGGAGATAAGAACGGCACTGGCCAAGGTGAAAGCAAATTCCCGGAAGAGCGCTCCCGTCAGCCCGCCTTGCAAACCCACCGGGGTATATACCGCCGCCAAGGTAATGGTCATGGCGATGATGGGGGCAAACAATTCCCGCGCCCCCAAAATGGCGGCATCATAGGCCGAGAGCCCCTCGTGCAAATGTCGTTCGACATTTTCCACCACGACAATGGCGTCATCCACCACCAGTCCCACCGCCAAAACGACGGCCAAAAGCGTGAGCAAATTGATGGTAAAGCCCGCCACGAGCATGAAGAAAAATACCCCGATTAATGAGATTGGAATCGCCACGATGGTAATGACGACCGAGCGCCAGGACCCGAGGAAAAGAAAGATCACCACGATGACGATGGTGAGGGTTTCGGCCAGGGTTTTGACCACGTCTTGGATCGCGCTTTCGATATAGCGGGTCGAATCGTAAGGAATCTCCGCCTTCATCCCCGGGGGAAGCAATTTGCGAATCTCCGGAATGGCCTCGCGCACTTTGCCAACCACGTCGAGGGCATTGGCCGAAGGCAGACTCCAGATCCCGATAAAGGTGGCGCTCTTATTGTCAAAGCGCACGTCCTCATCGTAATTCTCCGCGCCCAATTCCACGTCGGCGATGTCGCCCACCCGCACAATCGCATCGCCGGAGCTCTTCACCACCAATTGACGAAATTCCTCCGGGCTGGTCAGGGAGGTGTTGGCGACCAGATTCACCGCCGTCATGGAACCCTTGGTGCTGCCAAGGGCGGAGAGGTAGTTATTGCTGGCGAGGGCCTCCCGCACTTCGGTGGGCGAAAGTCCGTAGGCGGCCATCCGCTCTGGCTTGAGCCAAATCCGCATGGCAAAATTCCGCGCGCCGAGAATGTCCGCCCGCTGCACGCCGCTGATCGCGGTGAGCTTCGGCTGGACCACCCGGGTCAAAAAGTCGGTGATTTGATTTTGGTCGAGTTCCTTCGAAGAAAAACTCAAATACATCGCTGCAAAGCGATCGTCGGCATTTTGCACCTCAATTTGCGGTGCCTCCGCTTCCGGCGGGAGATCATTGCGAACTTGAGCCACCTTGGCCTGCACCTGGGTGAGGGCGGCGTTGACATCATAGTTCAACTTGAGGTGAACCGAGATCGTGCTCAGCCCCTGGGCGCTGGAAGAATCGATGTAATCAATCCCATCCGCACTGGCAATGACCCGCTCGAGAGGCGTGGTAATGAAACCCCGGACCAAATCGGCATTGGCCCCGACATAGACGGTGCTCACCTGAATGACCGAGATGTCACTCCGGGGATATTGCCGCACATTGAGGGAGCGAATCGATTGGAACCCCGCAATCAGAATGATCAGGTTGACGACCACGGCCAAAACCGGCCGCTTGATAAATAGATCGGTAAATCGCATCTCAGCTATCCTCCGGAGTCGGGCTCGGATTGGCTCCGACTTGGATATCATTGTTCACGGTTACCTCTTCTTCATTCCGGAGTTTGAACGAACCCCCACTCACCACCTGATCGCCAACATTCACGCCGGAACGAATCTCGACGAGATCCCCGCGAGCATCCCCCAACTTGATGAATTTCTGCGTCACTCCCGTGTATGTCTTTCCGTTTTTATCCGTCAACTCACCCACCACATAAATCGAGTTCCCATAGGGCGCGTAATCCACTGCCGAGGCGGGAACGGCGATGACTTTGCCATTTTTCGGGAGGAGCACCTCCACCTCCACGAACATGCCGGAACGGAGCTTATCCTGCGGGTTGGGCAAGGTGGCCTGGACCTGAAGATTGCGGGTCGCCTTGTCTACATCGGGATCAATCGCGGAAATTTTGCCCTCAAAGGATTCGCCGGGCAGTCCGTCTGCGCGGACTCGAACCAAGCGTCCGTCCACCAAATCGGAAAGATTCTGTTGGGGCGTGCTAAAATTGACAAAAATCGGATCCAGCGATTGGAGGGATACGACCTCGTCGCCGCTTTTCAGATACTGGCCGAGATTGACCTTGCGGATTCCGAGGATGCCATCAAAGGGCGCCCGGATCGTCTTCCTGTCGATGAGCGCTTCCACTTCTTTGACCGCCGCTTCGGCCTGCTTGAACTCCGCCACGGTCGAGTCGTAGTCCGATTGCGACGCCACCCGTTTCTTGAGCAGGTCGGCAATGCGTTGGAAATTGGCCCGGGCCAGATCCATCCGCGCCCGGATCGCATTGAGTTGGGCGTCTTCCTGGCGGGTATCCAGCTTGACGAGGACATCGCCTTTTTTCACGTTTGAACCGGACTCGAAGGAAATTTTCTCCACGATGCCAGGCAGGTCAGTCGAAACCGTCACACCCTGAACGGCTTCCACCGTTCCGATCGAGGCCAAAACCGGCTGCCATTCGGATTCCACCACCGCATAGGTGGCCACTGCCGGGGACGGGGGCGCAAATTTGGCTCCCATCGCCATGGCGGCCTGAATTTGTTGATATTTAATGAAACCGAGCGCGATCAGGACAAAAAGTACCGCCGCGATCATGATGATAAATTTTTTTGCCATGAGTAAGAGTCCTTCCCGCCGGCGAATCAGGAGGCGGCAAAAGCTTGTTGAGTTTTCTGTAAAAGTTTGACCAATTGTTTACGTTCCCCGGCCGAGAGGACGGAAAGGACCTCCTGGGCCCAAGTCATCAATTGGGGCTGCACCCGCCGGATGAGTTTGCTCCCTTTAGGGGTGATTTTGACCGTGGAAGCCCGGCGATCATGCGGATCCGGAGCCCGCAGGATCAGGGTCGCCTTACCCATCGTATCGAGGATGCCGGTCACGGTGGCACGGCTCACCTTGGCCCGCTCGGCCAATTCCGAGGAACGCATGCCCCCCGTTTCCGAATTGTCCAGGAGCACCAACACGATCAGTCGAGCTTGATTGAGGCCATGTGCGGCTAGAAATTTCGCTTCGGCGCGGGCGGCCATGTCTCCGGTTTGAAGAAGATTCAAAAACAACTCACAAATCGAAGGATCCGTCCCCGGCATGCGCGCAGCCGCCTCTTGCAGGCATTCATAGCGCGGTACTTCCTTGAGCATCAAATAGGGCATGAGGCCGTAAAGGTAAGGCGGCTTATTATTAAGTCAATATATAATCAGGCGACGTATTAAATTTGTTTCATGAGGCAAGACGGTGGAGGAAATGCCAACGGTGATCGAGAAATAGCCCTTGGAGCTGGGTGGGTATTCGTCCCGCATTTGGCTGATGGCGCAGACGATTCCAAGGGTAATGAAAAGCGAGCCGGGAGGAAGCCGACCAACCGCCGCGGAACCTAGATTTTCTGATTTTCGGGATTTTCAGTCCGGTCAACCTCTCGGCTTCGACCTTCGCCGACATTCTCGTCCTCGAAAAGCATGCCCGATTAATTGAAGCGGTCGTCACATATTATCGGTAGGAACTCAGATATTTGAATGCAGAGACCGCGGTCAAGATTTACGAACTGTTCAAAGAACTTACTGGGCATCTCGCCGAACGAACGACGCCCGTGCGAAGCGCTCATGATGCCAAGCCGCTTACCGATTAATTGAAGCGGTCGTCACACTTAATCGGTAGAGGCCCCCCGGATGGAGGCGCTCAAGTTTGGGGAATACGCCGATCCGGAGTTTCTCCATGTGGTCCTGGATCAGGATGCGCTCCCGCACAGGATTTTCAGCTTTCAGCTCTTCTCTTCCTGAAACCACTCGGTGTGGAAAAATTCTCCGGCAGGTTTGTCCACCCGCTCGTAGGTGTGAGCCCCGAAGTAGTCGCGCTGGGCCTGGAGAAGGTTGGCCGGGAGCCGGGCGCTCCGATAGCTGTCGTAGTAGGCCAAAGCTGCACTGAAGGCTGGAGCCGCCACGCCGTGGGTGATGGCGGTTTTCACTGCCGTCCGCCAGTTGGCCTGGGTCTTCCCGATGATGTCGCGGAAATACGGATCGAGGATGAGGTTTTTCAGGTCTGGATTCTTCCGGTAGGCTTCGGTGATAGGATTGAGGAAGCGGGCGCGGATGATGCAACCGCCGCGCCAAATCGAGGAGATGTCGCCGAAGTTGAGGTCCCAATCATAGAGTTTGGCCGCGGCTCCCAATTGGACAAAGCCCTGAGCATAACTGATGATTTTTGAGGCATAGAGGGCATCCCGGACCGCGTCGATGAGGGCTTGGCGGTCCCCGGTGAATTCCGGAGTTTCCGGGACGGGCAGTTCCTTGCTGGCAGCCACCCGTTCGTCTTTGATCGAAGAGAGGATGCGGGCTTCGACCGCGCTTCCGATGACACTCAGAGGCACGCCCAATTCGGTGGCGTGGCCGACCGTCCACTTCCCGGTTCCTTTTTGACCGGCCTTGTCGAGGATCACGTCCACGAGAGGTTTGCCGGTTTCGGGATCGGTTTTTTCAAAAATCTTCTCCGTGATCTCGATCAGAAAGGAATCCAACTCCCCCTTATTCCATTCCGCAAAAATCTGACGAAACTCTTCGGCCGTTGGATTGATGGTGGCCTTGAGAATCGCGTAGGCCTCGCAGATGAGCTGCATGTCCCCGTATTCGATCCCGTTATGAACCATTTTGACATAGTGTCCGGCCCCGTCAGGACCCATATGGCGGCAACAAGCTTCGCCCTCGGCGATGGCGGCAATTTTCGTATAAATCGGAGCCAGGGCTTCCCAGCCTTCCTTCGATCCGCCCGGCATGATGCTGGGACCTTTCAGGGCTCCTTCTTCCCCACCACTCACGCCCACGCCGAAAAAGTGAATCCCCTTCTCTTTAAGGGATTTTTCGCGACGCTGGGTGTCGGTCCAAAGCGAATTCCCGCCATCGATGATGATGTCGCCGGGCTCAAGGAGCGGAACCAACTGGTCTATGACCGCATCCACCGGTCCGCCGGCTTTGACCATGATTTGCGCCTTGCGGGGACGCGCCAGCGAATCGACAAATTCTTCCAGCGTCGTGGTGGCGACAATCTTTTTCCCTTTGGCCCGGTTGGCGGAGAATTTCTCGGTCACGGCCGTCGTGCGATTGAAGACACTGACTTGAAAGCCGCGGCTTTCCATGTTGAGAACGAGGTTTTCGCCCATGACGGCGAGGCCAATTAATCCGATATCGCTTTTGCTCATAAAATGTGGTTTGAAAGTGTGAGTCGGACAAATTAGGGAACCAAGCCCGGTTAGGCAATCGACAACTTTCCGCCATCAATCTAAAATCAGCAGTTGAAAGTTGATGGCTCGGTAACGAAGGCATACGGTGGGGATGGGCCTTCCCCCGCCGGGTGATCGAGTCCCTTACCGCAGGCGCTCAATTTCCATCTCTCAACCATCAATTCTCAGTCATCAACCGCCAATTTCAGGATGAATCTTCCCAACGTTCTCACCTTGGCCCGACTCGGGATCACGGCCTTCTTTGTCGCCAGCATTTCCCTCGATTTTCCGTGGCATTTTACCGTTGCTTTGGTCCTCTTCCTCGTCGCGACCCTGACCGACTATCTCGATGGCGAAATTGCCCGGTGTCGGAACCTGATCACGGATTTCGGTAAACTCATGGACCCCCTAGCCGACAAAATTCTCACGGCTTCGGCCTTCATTTGCCTCATTCCGCTGGGGGCCATCCCTGCTTGGGCGGTCATTATCATCATCAGTCGGGAATTTCTCATCACGGGGCTCCGTCTTCTGGCCAGTTCCAAGGGGATTGTCTTGCCGGCGGAGAAACTCGGAAAACACAAAACCGCCTGGCAAATGGCCACGATCATCTTTTTCCTCGGGCTCCTCAGCCTCGGCGAAATTTTCCCCCGACGCCCGGAACTCTGGCAAGACGTGTGGACGGTGGGCGGCTGGATTTTTGTCACCATCACGGTTCTCCTCACCCTCTTTTCCGGGTTTGCCTATTTGTGGAAGAACCGGAATCTGCTCAAAGCGACCTAGGCAGCGGTTCGTCGTTTCCGGTCAAACCCCTGAAGCCACGCAAGGTGGAACTTGCCCCCCTTTCACTTTTCCCCTTCACTCGCGGCAGCGCACGCGCCCTTACCAAAAGCTCTGCGGCACTTCGATGGAGTCGCCGGGCTTTAAGAGAATGTCCTTGGTGGGATCGGTGCGCACGTCCTTGATATTGTGAATGGAGACACTGCCATCACGGAGGAGGCGGACTTTTTTCTGATCGGCGTATTCCGTGAACCCCCCACAAGCATTAATCGCGGAAAGAATCGTCAAATCCGGAGTGAACTCCACCCGTCGCGGTCCCCGCACATCGCCACCTACGTTTACGAACCGAGCCGCGGAGGCGACACTGACCGTCACCGTGGGATTGGTGTAGATCTGGTTGCTCCGGTAGGAGTTTTCGATCGCCCCTTGGAGGACAGATTGAGTGATTCCCTCCGCCCGAATTTTCCCGATATGGGGCATATTGACGAACCCCTCGCCATCGACTTGGTATTGCCCAGAAATTTGACTAATTTCCTCAGGTGGCACACCTCCCAAGCGGATTTCAATTTGATCCCCACTGCGCAACAAAGCCCCTTCGGCCCACCCGCAGACCGTAGGGGCCAAAAGGCTCACCACGGCTAAAACTAAAATTCTCGCTTGTTTCATCATCAGTAGGAATCGTCGTTCTGCGTTTGTTCGGGCTGGCTGGCTTCGGTCGTTTTCTTGGCCAACTTTTTCTTGCCACTTTCCGCGCCCTTCTGGTCCGGCTTCTGATAGTAGTAATTGTAATAGCTCGTGTAGTATTCGTAATGCTGGTCATGGCGAACATCCACATTGTTGAGGACAACGCCGAGAATATTGCCCCCCACATTGAGAACCTCTTTCTTGACCCGCGCAAGCATGGCCCTGGGGAACCGACGGTGCTGGACCACGATGATGGTCAAATCGATTGCGCTCGAGAGGACGGCCGCATCACTGACGCCCAAAATAGGCGGAGAATCAAAGAAAATGATATCGAACCGGCTTTTCACCTCTTCGATAAATTCCATCATCCGCTGAGAATTAAGAATTCCGACGGCATCCATGGGAAGCTCGCCGCTGGGAAGAAGAAAGAGATTGTCCACTTTGGTCTGTTTGACCACCTCCTCCAGCTCGATGTCGGTCGTCAGATAGTCGGTCAACCCGATCTCATTGCTGGTTTTAAAAATCCGATGCTGGGAGGGGCGCCGCAAATCTGCATCCACAATCAGGGTGCTGTATCCGCCCTTGGCAAAAGTGAAAGCAATGTTCGCGAGGGTTGTTGATTTTCCTTCCCCGGTTCCGCCACTGACAATCGTAACGGTATTGGCGTCGGGATTTTTGCGGGTGAACTCGATGTTCGTCCGCATGATCCGGTAGGCCTCCGCATCCGGATTGTCGAGCGGCTCGTTGAGCAACATGGAAATATTTTTCGGGACCACCGCCAAAACCGGCACCTGAAGGAAACCCTCGACGTCTTCCATCGTTTTCACGCTGGTGTCGAGGTATTCGATGAAGAAGGCCAGCCCCACACCGAAGACCAATCCCACGACCACACCCAAAGCAATGTTCAGCCACACCCGGGGCCGGACGGGAAATTGGGACGCCTCGGCCATTTCCCAAATCATGGCCGGATTCTGAGGCATGGTCCGTTGCATCCGCTCAGTGGAAAGCTTGGTCTCCGCCGCTTCCAAAAGCCGCTTGGCCTGAACGTAACTCCCCTTGGCCTCAAAATAAGGCGAGGCCGCTGTTTTGGCAGCTTGTTGCTTTGAGCGAGCTTTTTCGAGGCTGGTCTCCAGACTATTGAGCCCGTCTTCCGCGATTTGGAGATTGGCTTCCAAGGTCTTCCGCAGCACCTTAATTTGGTTGCGGAGTTGCTGATCCATGACCTCCTTCTTGGCGCGAAGCGATTTCACCGTCGGATGGTTTAAGCCCAATCCGGAATTAAGCAGGCGGGCCTCCTCTGAGGCCGCTTCTTGGTATTGGGGAAAAACTGCCTGAATGGTCGGATCCTGAATCTCCAAGGTGACTAAGGAGCGCATGATCTGATCGTCGGTTAAACCATCGACAAGCTTTTGTTTGGCCCGCAAGGTCGCGACGTCCAGACGCCGAGAGCTGACTTGCTGTTCGACCGAACGAAGGATTTCGCCTTCCAGTTGGGTGGCGTCCTCCATTCCTTCAGGATTAAGATCACTGATGCCATTTTCAATCCGCATCTTGGTTGCTACCGCCTTGAGTTCATTCACCTTGGTCTCTTGCTTGTTGACCTCGTCCTGCAACTGAGCCAGCGACCGATCTACCCATTCCTTTTGCTCGGCGATCCGCTTGCGCTGATATTCTTCTGCGATCGCATTGGCGATGGTGGCCGCCTCTTTATTATCCGTGCTGTATACCCCGATCTGAATGAGGTCCGTGTTGCGGATTTCATTCATGTTGATCAAATTCTTCAATTTGAAATAGGCCATTTCCTTGGAGGAAAGCCCCCATCGCTCCATTAATCCCAGTTGGTCGATGACCGGATAGAGCATTTCCTTGCGCTGGATGATCTCGAACTGGGTGGTCATGAAGCGGGGATCCCCCATCTGACCCTGACCCTGCGAAAAGACCTGGATATAGGTGTCATTTTGCCGCAACTGCATCGTCACCATCGACAGATACTGCTTCGGCATGAAATAGGTCACCACCGCTGCGGTGATCACCACGAGGAGGAAGACTAGGATGATCAGCGGCATCCGGACCCTGAGAACCCTCCAGTAGTCTAGAAAATGTAGTTTAAGTTCGCCGCTATCTTCGTTCATTGGTGGGCAGTGAGAATACGGATCGACAGGGGAGAGTCAATCCGCTGGTTGAATATTAACCAGAACCGAGGCGATGTCTTCAGAAAGAAAAGTTCGCTCCAACGAAGGCAACGCTTCGGTTGTATTCGCGATTAGAATAGCTTGGGGCCATGTCAATGGTGAATTGGTATCCGGTATCCAGAGAGACATACCGATTGACCCGGTAGCTCACCCCCACGCTGAAATCGACGATGTTTTCGTAGTAGGACTGAATGACGCCGCTCTGGTCGTAGTAGTTGGCTTGGTAATTCATTCCCGCCGTCGCCGCGATCCGATTGTTAAATTGGTGCGTCAGGTTCAATCCGGTGCGGAAGGTTTGGCGCTGGGAAACATTGGTCAGACCCGATTGTTCCGTGCCGTAGCGCATATTCCAAGCCAGGGTGGAAGCGGGGGCAAATTGGTAGCTGAGCGTGCTCTCACCATAGGGTCCGAGATAGGTGGACGACCCGTCAATTGCGTTGTTGTTGAAATTCAACTGGGCACCAAGCCGAAGGTTCCAGATAAACCGGGGATTAAAAATCTGGTCAAAGCCGACCAGGAAATAGTTGCCAAATTGATCTAGGTCCGCCTCGTAGTAGGTGATGGCATTGGCGCGGTATTCCGCCACCAGAGTGGTTTTGGGTTTCCAGAGATAGTTGATCGACTGGGCCAAGGTCTGACTGATGTTGCCCTGCGTATCGTTAAGAGCCTGCTCGAGGTAGTAGAGGGCGGTGAAATTGTAGGTGGTAACCGTGGTGATGATTTCGTTCCACTGGTAGGCGCCGGAAATCGAGGTGTTGGAATAGAGGTAATCCCCGTCCTGACGATTAGAGCCGCCAATAATGGCCACATCGGGTTGGGAGAGGTAGGCGGTCGAAGTGGTAATGCTCAGGCTGAGTCGGGGCGTCGCCCGATACAAAGCGTTAAGCGCAAAGCTTCCGTTAAAGTCCACTTTGTCCCCCGGGCGGGTGTAGTAGTAAGTGACACCGCCGCCGAGACTGGCTCCCAATTGCAAGCGGGGGCTCCCGAAGCTGTAGTTCAGACCGGCCCCGACATTCGTGTACCAACTGCTGGTGGGGTCCGTGGAAGTGGTGTACACATTGCTGTCGAAACCTTCACGCAGGGCAAAATTGATATCGAAGGGCTTGTTGGCAAAAATCCCCAAACCGGGCCCCCCCTCGGCTCCCCCCTCGGATTCGCCCTCGGCAGAGCCTGTATTCCCGCCATCGGCCACGCTCAGTGAGGCCGGAGACCCGTAAAACGAGACCTGAGCGGAAGCATTCGCGCCTAAAAAAAAGACTCCGGCACAAATTCCAAAAACCAAAAAACTCTGTAGAGGTGGGGCAGCACGCATGGCGACTTTTTAGCGGAACCACCGGAGAAGGCAATCCTTTCTTAGGGCAAAACTTTTTCACGGGCCTCCACTTCAGCCCTCGCCTTTTTCGTCAAATCCGCGGCCCGACTTTGACTCCAGGCACCTCCAGGACAAGCTCGCGAGAGAGTGTAGAAGCGGAGGGCTTCGGAAAATTCGCCCCGGGCTTCCAGAATCTCGGAATACAATTCATACGCCCGCCCATGGGCGGGATTCAGCGCCATGGTGACGAAGGCCTCGGCCGCCGCCTCCTGAAGTTGGCCCGTACGCATGAGGGCTTCGAGCCTTTGGAGACGGCGTCTCCAGTCCAGCGGAGTCAGAATGACAGCGGTTGACAATGCACCCACCGCATCCCGCCGGTCGGCCCATCGTTCCGCAAGCGTAGATCGCGAATAACTCCGCAACAAAAGGGCGGTTCCCCGCATCTCATGCAGACTGGGATTCGTCTGGCCAGTCCTCTGCCCCTTCTCGGTGTGGACCAACCCCGCCTCCCAATCACCCTGAAGGACGGCATTTTCGGCTTGCAGGGTTTCATACTCCGGTTCGGCCGCCTGCCAGACCTCCCAAGTCAACCAGCACCCCATGCCACCCAAAACCAGAAACCCCGGCAATCGCCAAAAAAAGCCCGCCGCTCCCTCGCGCCGCCTCTCCTCCACTCCCGAGTTGGCCAGGATCCCCATGCAAGCGGCCGCCAACAAGGCATTGGCAGGAATTTGCATGTTAAAGTCAAAAGCCGAATGAACCCCAAAGGCCGCCAGGCATGACAAAGCCGCGATCAGCAAGGCTGCCGAGTGGCTTTGCGGCTGACTGGAGCCACCCATCCGGGTCCGCAGGGCGGTCAGCAATCCCCGCCACCCGTTGGCGGCATGAAGGATCACCGCAATCACCAATAGTGCCAGGGCGGGGAACCCAAAATCCGCCGCCAGCTGCAACCAGTCGTCGTGGGCGTAAACGTCGTCAAAGAGCGCTTGGGTTTCCCGAAATTGCCTGGAGAAATAGGCAAAGGAACCCGGTCCGGTCCCCAGCAGCGGCTCCAACTGGAATTGTCGGAGTCCGGCATCGAACACATACCCCCGATAGGAATCCTCCAGGAGGATCTGCATCCGGTTCTGGACAAAGAAACTGTTCTCCACGACCAGGAAGATTCCGCTCCCAGCAATCAGCAGACCTGCGGTCATGATTCCCAACGCCAGCCGCCGCCGCCCCCTTGCCCCGACAATAAGGACCATTCCGCTAGCAATGAAAAATACCCCCAAACCTGCCACCAGACCCAATATTCCACCACGACTGCCCGTCATCACGGCCACCGCCAAGGCCATCAGAGCCACATAGAGACAGAGAATCTTTGTCTTCAACCCCCACCGGCTCCAGCAGCCCAAAGATAGCCCCAGCAGCCCCGCCGCATTGAGGAACCAAGCCAAATGGTTCCGGTTCAAATAGAGCCCATGCGCAAGGTTAGAAAACCGCCCCGCATACCAAAGCTTGAGTTGCTCAGACATCCAAGGGAGGGGAAATCCCTCATGCGCGTGGGTGAATTGCCAGGCCCCCAAGGCCGCCTGGCCCAAGGCCGAAGCCAACACCATCACACAAAAAGCGAGGCGGTGAAATGGATTGATCAGGACCCAGGCAAAAACGCCATACATGATCAGACAAGCCAGTGTCAGCCGCAGATACCCGGACGCCAACCAGACCTCCGTTGCCTCCATCTCGCGCCAAAGCAACCACGCCCCGAAGAGTCCCGCCGCCACCACGCAACTCCCATTGGGCGCCGGAAGATTCCTCCCAAAGACCCCCACCACCGCCAAGATCCCGACCCCTCCGATCAGGGCAAAAGCCGGCAAGGCAAAGACAGGACGCATCGCCCCTCCATAGAGCAATTGCGCCGCCACCACTGCCAGCCCGCATAAAATAGCCAGAAGGTACCGCACCGATGAAGAGAAAGGCCAAAAGCGGAAAGCGGAAAGCGAAAACCCCACGCCGCAGCGCATTCTGCTGCAACCGATGCGCCGGAGCGAATGCAAAGCAACGGCCAAGCTTTCAAATGGACACCAAAACCGAGCGAGCCATCGGTTTCCCTTGGCGGGAGGCTTCTTCTTCACCTTCTCCCTTTTCCGCTCGCTCCCTTTCCACTTTCCACTTTTTCTTTAGTTCATTGTTGAATTGAATTTTCCCATTTCTGTGCGATGACTCGCTCTGTGGTTGCCTCACCCCTCGCTGCACAAGCTGTCCTCCAAAAGGAATTGGTCGCACTGTTTTCCGAATTGGCGAAGCGGTTCGGCAACCCACCTTGGTCCGGAGCCATCTACAGATTGCTGTTCGCCGAGGAATCGCCACTTTCCCTCCGCTCGCAGAAAAAATTCTGCAAAAAGACTGAAAAAATCCGTTTGGGCTTTTCCCAACCCTTTGCAGCCGCCTTGCCGCTTTTTCTCCCATGGATTTCCTCATCGTAGGCGCTGGCTTTGCTGGGGCCGTTCTCGCCGAGCGTCTCGCCTCCCAGTGTGGCAAGACCTGCCTTGTCATTGACCGCCGCGACCACATTGGCGGCAATGCCTACGATTACTATGACGACGGCGGCGTCCTCATCCACAAATACGGCCCCCACTACTTTCGGACCAATGCCCCCCGCATCGTGGATTACCTCAGCCAGTTCACCGATTGGCATGAGGTGGAGTACAAAATCCTCTCCCGCGTGGACGGCCAATACTGGCAGTTCCCCATCAATCTCAACACCTTCGAACAACTCGTCGGCCACCCCTCCACGACCGACGAAATGGAGGCCACCCTGGCCAAATGGCGGGTGCCGATCAAAAACCCAAAAAACTCCGAAGAAGTCATCATCTCCCAGGTCGGCTGGAAACTCTATGAGATGTTCTTCAAAAACTACACCCGGAAGCAATGGAAGCGGGACCCCAAGGACCTCGATGCCTCCGTGTGCGGCCGCATTCCCATCCGGACCAACCGCGACGACCGCTACCTCTCCGAAAAATTCCAGGCCCTGCCCAAAGACGGCTATACCGCCATGTTCGAGAAGATACTCGATCACCCCAACATCGAAGTCCGTCTCAATGCTGATTATTCAAAATTCCTCCTTCCCACTTCCGACTTCTCACTTCCCACTTCCCTCCCTCCCCACCTCATCTACACCGGAATGATCGATGAGTTCTACGACTTCCGCTTTGGCCCATTGCCCTATCGATCCCTCCGTTTCGAACCCGAAAGTCTCGAGCAGGAATTTTATCAGCCAGCCATGCAGGTGAATTACCCCAACGACCACGACTTCACCCGGATCGTTGAGATCAAGCACGCCACCGGCCAAAAAATTCCCCGTACCACCATCGTGCGCGAATACCCGGAAGATTTCGGTCCAGGCAAAGAACCCTACTATCCCATTCCGGCCCCCGACGCCAAAGCCCTCTACGGCCAATACGCCGCCCTCGCCGCCGAGGAGAAAAACGTCAGCTTCGTCGGCCGCCTCGCCACCTACCGCTACTACAACATGGACCAAGTCGTAGGGATGGCGCTCGCGGAGTTTGAAGCACTCAGGGAGAAGAGCGAAAAGCGGAAACCTTTATGAGCAAAAACGATCGGGGACAGCGCACCAAGACTTTTGCCCGGCGATCTTCAATCTGGTGGAACCACTCCCTCACCATAGCGCAGGAGATGTCGGCGGACGGCAGCTTCTAAAATCCGGAAACTCCTAGCTTTTCTGATCACCATTGGGAAAAATGCAAAAAACAACCGTTCATTCGCTTTTAGCCATTCGCCTCTAAAAAAATGCTTTCCGTCATCATGCCCGTATACAACGAGGCGGCCACCGTGGCCGAGGTCATCGACGTCGTTCTCGCCCAGCCTGAGGTGACCGAGCTCATTTGCGTCAATGATTGCTCCGCCGATGGGTCCGGCGCGGTCCTCGACCGACTCGCCGTCGACCGCCCACGCATGCGCGTCCTCCATCATGAGGTCAACAAGGGCAAAGGAGCCGCCCTCCGCACCGGGATCACCGGAGCCACTGCGGACATCGTCATCATCCAGGACGCCGATCTCGAGTACGATCCCGCCGAATACCCGCGCATGCTCCGGCCCATCCTCCAAAACCACGCCGACGTCGTCTTTGGCTCCCGCTTCATCGGTTCCGAGGAACACCGCGTCCTCTACTTCTGGCATTCCATCGGCAACACATTTCTCACCCTCCTCTCCAACATGTTCACCAACCTGAATCTCACGGATATGGAGACCTGTTACAAAGCCTTCCGACGCGAGATCATCCAGTCCATCCTCATCGAAGAGCCCCGCTTCGGCTTCGAACCTGAGATCACCGCCAAAGTCGCCAAACTCGGCGTCCGCATCTACGAAGTCGCCATCTCCTACCACGGTCGGACCTACGACGAAGGCAAAAAGATTGGCTGGAGAGACGGCTTCAGTGCCATCCGTTGCATCCTCAAATACAACCTCCGCAGACGCAGAGAAACAAAAGGCGCTGCGACGGATCGGGCGAAAACCAATCCTGCGTAGCAAGGCAATAGTAGGGTTGGGCCGGTCGATGGCTTGGTCGGAAGACGACCTCGAACCGCGAGGCTTTCAAAAGCGGAAAGTTAAAAGTACAGCACGTACATTGCCTTCACCCGCTACCCCCGACTTCTTTCCACCTCCCCTTTTGATTGAATTTGACCAACTCAAAAAGGTTCATATCATTTGTCGGTGTCCCTATCGATCACACATTTTAAAGCCAATGGCCTTGAGCGTCTTCCCGATGCGGAGAAAACCCAAAACCCTTGGGAAATTTCCGTCATTCTCTCGCTTGATCGTCTTCCCACCGCCTTCCATGGAGATCCCGCGGACCGGCTCATGGCCTCCTCACCCTTTGCGTGAGGCCTGGTCTTTAACTCTTTTATGAAAAAAGCACTCATCACAGGAATAACCGGCCAGGACGGATCGTATCTTACTGAACAACTTTTGAGCAAAGGCTACGAGGTCCACGGGATGATCCGACGGGCCAGCTCTTTCAATACCGGGCGGATTGACCACCTATTCAACGACCCAGAGATCTACGGAGAGAAACTCTTCCTCCATCACGGCGACCTCACCGATTCAAGCAATCTCAATCGTCTCCTGGAAGCGATTGCGCCGGACGAGATCTACAACCTCGGCGCCCAGAGCCACGTTAAGGTGTCTTTTGAAGTTCCCGAATACACTGTCGAAGTGGACGGAGTTGGCGCGCTTCGGTTCCTCGATGGGATCAAGGACGTCGGCCTGAAGAAGCATACCCGGTTCTACCAAGCCTCCACCAGCGAACTCTATGGTCTCGTACAGGAAGTCCCCCAGACAGAAAAGACCCCATTTTATCCGCGGTCCCCGTACGCCGTGGCCAAACTCTACGCCTATTGGATCGTGGTCAACTACCGGGAGGCCTACGGGCTCCATGCCTCCAACGGCATTCTCTTCAACCATGAATCACCTCGTCGCGGAGAGACCTTTGTAACTCGAAAAATCACTCGGGCCGCGGCACGGATCAAGCTTGGCCTCCAGAAAGAGCTCATCATGGGCAATATCGATTCAAAGCGGGATTGGGGATACGCGCCCGACTACACCGACGCGATGTGGCGAATCCTTCAACAAGACGAACCGGGCGATTACGTCTGTGCCACCAACGAAACCCACACGGTGCGCGAGTTCATAGAAAAATGCTTCGCACACCTTGGCCTGGAACTTTCTTTCGAGGGCAAAGGCGTCGATGAGATCGCCAAGGACAAAGCCACGGGCCGGACGGTCCTTCGAATCAGTCCAGAACACTTCCGTCCCACCGAAGTCGAACTTCTGATCGGTGACTATACCAAATCTAAACTCCAATTTGGCTGGGAACCCAACGTTCGATTCGAGGAACTCGTTCGGATTATGGCGGATGCGGATCTCAAGCTCGCGAAACGCGAGAATACTTTATCCTGAATCGCTCCAACAATCCTCCGCATTGAAACCCTGGCCGTTCGGGCAGACGCGCGAACTCTTCCGGGGACACTCCCGGGGTACGTTGGGCCGGGCGTTTCCATGTGACCCGAAGACCGGAATTGAGAGCCTCTCCCCTCTCGTTTTCGCCGCTCCCTCAGATCATGCTTTTCCCCGCTGACCAGGATGTCTGAGGTTCAAATGAATCTCTGTTTCCAGGTTGATGGGAGAACTGGATCGACGCCGCGATTGCGGAGTGCGGCAGGTTGGCTAGGATTTGAGTTTCTATGAGTGACTTCGAATATCCCAAGCCTTACGACGTGATTATCATCGGGGCTGGCCATGCCGGCGTGGAAGCAGCCATGGCCTCGTCGCGCTTGGGGGCTGAGACGCTTCTTCTGACCCAAAATGCCGACACCATAGGCCAAATGTCCTGCAACCCGGCCATCGGAGGACTCGCTAAAGGCCACATGGTCCGGGAAATCGATGCGCTGGGTGGCGTCATGGGATTGAACACCGACGCCACCGGCATCCAATTTCGCATGCTCAATGCCCGCAAGGGTCCCAGCGTGCGGGCTCCTCGGGCCCAATGCGACAAGAAGGCCTACCAATTTCGGCTCAAGGCGCTTTTGGAACGCCAGCCAGGCCTTGACCTCAAGCAGGGCAATGTGACCCGGATGCGAGTGGAAAATGATGTTGTCACTGGGGTGGAGACGAATTTTGGCATCTTTTTTCGTGGCCGGGCGATTGTCGTGACCACGGGCACGTTCATGCGGGGATTGCTCCACGTGGGGCTGAAAAACCAGCCCGGCGGACGGTTGGGCGATACGGTTTCGACCTTGAGCGATTGTTTGCGGGATTTGGGGTTTGAGGTGGGCCGTTTTAAGACCGGCACCCCGTGTCGGCTCCTGGCCAAAAGCATCGATTTTTCCCAATGCGAACGCCAGGACGGAGACGATCCGCCGCCAGTCTTTAGTTTCCTCGCGGACACAATCCAACCCGGCGAGGACGAGATTTTCACCCTCAACGGCTGGAAGGACGGGGCCTTTCAGGCTCGGCAGATTCCCTGCTGGATCACGCATACGAACGAGAAAACCCACGAAATCATTCGCGCAAATCTCGACAAATCGCCGCTGTACGCGGGAGTGATCGAGGGGGTGGGTCCCCGCTATTGTCCCAGTATCGAGGACAAGGTGGTGAAGTTTGCCGACAAACCCGCGCATCAGCTTTTCCTCGAGCCCGAGGGCCGTCAAACCGATGAGATCTATGTCAATGGGGTTTCCACCAGCCTGCCCTTTGATGTGCAATATCATTTTATCCGCAGCATGCGGGGACTCGAAAATGCCGAGATCCTCCGTCCGGGATATGCGGTCGAATACGACTATTGCCCCCCCACCCAACTGCACACCACCCTGGAGACGAAACGGGTGGGCGGACTTTATTTTGCCGGACAAATCAATGGCACCTCCGGTTATGAAGAGGCGGCAGCGCAAGGGCTCATCGCCGGGGCCAACGCGGCTCTGAAAGTCGCAGGCCGACCGGCATTCACTTTGGCCCGCCATGAGGCCTACATTGGAGTGTTGCTTGATGATTTGGTTACGCGGGGAACGCCGGAGCCCTATCGGATGTTTACCAGTCGAGCGGAATATCGCCTTCTCCTCCGGCAGGACAATGCTGACCTTCGCTTGACCGGGCGGGGTATCGAAGCCGGATTGGTCACCGGGGAGCGTCAAAGCAGGTTTGAAGGAAAAACCCGGGACATGGCGGCGTTGCGCGCCATGGTGAAGGGCGCTCGGTTTGACGGTGTGAGCCTGGAAACCTGGCTGAAACGTCACGAAAACCACCCCCGGGATTTGCCGGAGGCTCTCCTCGGAAAATATGCGGAAACCTTGTGGGAAATCGCGGAAACCGATCTCAAATACGAGGGCTATATTCGCCGCGAACAAGACCGCATCGACAAGACGGTTCGCCAGGAAGGCCGGGCCATTCCCGCCTCCGTGGATTTTTCAGCCATCACGGGCTTACGGTCCGAAGCGGTGCAAAAATTAAGCAAAATTCGGCCCGAGACCCTCGGTCAGGCTGCCCGGATCAGCGGAGTGACTCCGGCGGATATTTCGCTGCTCAGCGTCTGGGTGGCGCGCTCATCGCGGGAGCGAGAGAATCTGTAGGGCGTTGGTGTCAAACGCCGAATGGTGACGGACTAGCTATCTTCGTTCCACTCGGGTTGCGTCAGCCGCCTTCCCGAATCTGGGGAACCCAATACTTCCGACTTCGATCAAGCCAGCCGTCCGTCTTCGATACGGAGGACGCGATCGCCCCGGGCGGCGAGGGCTTCGTCATGGGTCACGACCACCAGGGTGCGCCTGTCGGTGCGGGTGACATCAAGGAGGAGTTCGATAATGGACTCGCCGGTTTGAGCGTCGAGATTACCGGTGGGTTCATCGGCAAAAAGGATGGAGGGATCGTTGATGAGAGAACGGGCGATGGCGACCCGTTGTTGCTCACCACCACTAAGTTCGGAGGGCAGGTGATGAAGTCGGTCCTTCAGACCGACGCGATCAAGGAGTTCGCGGGCGAGCGGGTCGCGGGATTTTCCACCGCCCATCATGGCGGGAAGGAGAACATTCTCCAAAGCGGTCAGTTCCGGGAGCAAAAAGTAGGATTGAAAAACAAAGCCCATTCGACGGTTGCGGAGTCCGGCCAGTTTGTCGGACCCGAGGGCATAGAGATCAACGCCCTCGAAGATCACTGATCCGGTTTCCGGGTGTTCGAGACCGGCCAAGGTGTACATCAAGGTGGTTTTCCCGGCCCCGGAGGCTCCGCAAAGAAAGATATTTTCCCCTTTGTGAACTTCCAGCGAAATCCCCTGGAGGACTTCGATACGGGTCTTCTTGATCTGAAAAGAACGCTTCAGATCGTGGGAGCAAAGTTGAATCGCGGTTTCTTCGGACATGGGCACCCTCATCCCATAGGGAAAAAAATTACGGTTAGCGAAAAATTAATTATGTTGAATTGGGAGAGGCGAGCGGGCGGGATTCCCCCTTCATGCATGGGTGAGGGCCGGCGGCCCATTGGCCTCAACTTCACAAAACGGGTCCTGAAATTTCCTCAAAAGGAAAAAGCGGACGACGACGGTTATGAAACTCAAGAGCATTCAGATCCGCACAGGTGGCACCCGGAGTATTAACGCGAATAAGGGTGGGACAAAATTCCTGATACGCTCCCACCGGAGCATGTACGCCTTTGATGATGATGACATCGAAGTCCTTCGGATGCAGTCCGCACGCCATGATCGGTTGAGCGCTGAAATTAGGTCCTCCCCGGCGGCTCATCAACATGATGGTGAGCCCTGATTCGGATCGCACGACCGCCGTCCGACCCATATCGCCCCCGGTCTTGCCCCCGTGCCGGGGTTGGGTCTCGGTGTATTTTCCGTCGTGAAAACTCACCACGGTGACTTCGGTTTCCAAGGGGACCGCTGGAGTCATCGGCAATTTGCCTCCGATTTTCAACGAAATCCTGGCTCCGATCCCCGCCTTGTAGGCGGCTTCGACACTCTCGGAATCTGGAGCATAAAAAAGGGTCTTGAAACAGCTCTTCTCGTGCAAAATTTTTGCCAGCACCGTGGAATCGGAGGACCCTCCTCCTCCCATATTGTCGCCCATGTCGAGAAGGCCGACAGGTTTCGGAACGTCTTCAATCCGGGCGATCGCTTCTTCCGGGGAAATCATCTCGCCGCGAAAACGCTCGCGGTTCTCCCAAAGCCAGTTCGCCAAATGATCCGCCTGGGCTTGGGCCAGAAGGAGATCATTATCTGTCACCACCACGAATGCGGACCCCATGTCTTCGATGTCGGCGTAGGGAAATCCAAGGGCCACACTGGCGGAGAGAACGCCCGGCAGGCTCCGGACTTTCTCGAGTTCCGCTTTTACGCTCAGCATCGGCTCGGCAAAAGTGAGCTGCCGTTCGATATTGATGGCCAGCGGCGGAAAGGCCCCGGCGACCACGGGACGAACTTTTCCCCGCAGAGTTCGCTCCATCAATTGGGCCGCTTCCTCGCCCCTCTGGCGCTGATCAAGGTGAGGATTCTCCCGATAGGCGATCAAACCGTCGCAGGCCGCCACCATGGCCGGGGACAAATTGACATGCGGATCCATGGTGGCAAGAATTGGGATGGTTCCCGCTTTTTTTCGCAGTTCGCCCAGCCACCAACCATCCATGTCCGGGCGAGATTCGTTGACACCCGCCCCATGCGGAGCGGCCAAAATGCCATCCAGCGGTCCCGCCGCATCCAAACCGTCTGTCACAATTTTCCAAATTCCGTCCAAGGCCTCATCGGACACCTTGCCCCAAGGGGCGGCATTGGCAAAAATGATCGGGACCGCCTCGATGTCCGCCGCGGCCAAGCCTTGAAAAAACCCCGAAATCTCGTGGTGGCCGTTGGCGTATTTTTCGCGGACCTCCTCGCCAATGAGAAGGATCTGATTCCGGTAATCGGCCAACGTCGTTGGCTCCGGGATAAAGGTATTGCTCTCGTGAACGATTCCAATGATTCCGACACGAAGTTTTTTTGGAGTATTTGCTGTCATGAAAAGAAATAGAAATAGAGAAAGCTGAATTTACGCTAGGCGGTCGTATTCGGCATGAGAGCCGATCCAGGCCCAGGCGAAGCCATCGGATTCAAACGTCCCGAGGGCTCGGAAGTGAATTCCAATGCGGACACTCCATTTCCCCTGTCCGACTTTCTTGAAGTTCAGCGAGGGATGGAAGGGTGCTGCCTTCCAAAGTTGGTAGTTCTTTCGTGCCAACTTGCGGATTTCGGCCGGAAGCTGACGGTAGAGTTTCCAGAATTCCGGGGTGCCGCGACTGGGGAATGTCACGCTTCCTCTTCTTCGAAGATGCGTTCCATGGGAACCAATGTGCCGTCACGCTTGGCACTGGCGATTTCCGCATCGATGAAATCGAGCTTGCCGGCCTCCGCCTCGGCCTTCATCTGGATGTCCCAATCGTCATCGGCGGCGGGGTGTAATCCGGCCATGAGTTCGCAATACTCACGCGGGGAGAGCTTGGCGATGGCTCCTTGGATTTCGACGACCGTGCTCATAACTACGAGGAAAGGTACCGCAGTTCCCTGCTTCGGGCAAGAAAAACGCGACGTTTGGTGAGCGTCACGTCCTTGGCTCCAGACCCCCTGGCCCGCAAAGCCTGGGAGACCGCAGATGAGTTAATACCGCAGATGGATAGGATGTGCACAGATGGAAGCCCTTAGAGGAAAAAAACCGACATCCGCCCTATTCAGCCATTGGATGAATGCATTCCCTATGAATAATTCATTTTCCTATTTAGGCTTATCTGCGCAGATCTGCGGTTTATAGCTTGATCAGCCACCCGCGTCGCAGCTAAACCGAGCACCCGCGAGCTTCGACATCCCATTGAGCGACAACTTCGTCACCGCGCACAACTTGCACTGTGGAGGTCAGATTGATGACCGTGCAAATATGGGCCGGCACAAAGCGCAGACGCTGTCCAATGGAGACCTGATCCAGTTCCTCGCCGCGAAGATAGCCGTGTTCCTCGTTTCCTTTTTCCATCACAATGGACCGGAGGGTGATTTCCCGACCGGAAATTCCAGATCGCGATTTATCGCTGCTGAAGACTTTGGTTCCGGCGTCGATGAGAGCCAAATCCGCGGTCGGTTTGTCCACCACGGTGACGAGGACGGTCACCGCCGCATCCTCATAATTTCGAATCCCGGTGGATTCACAGAGAGACAAATCATTAAAAACATAGGCTCCAGGTCGCACCGCCACCACGCCGGGCTTTCCCGCCATGAAGGGTGCCGTCACGCTACACCCGGGCCAGAGCGGCACCTCACCCCCGACGGCCTTTGCCATCTCCACCAACCGGGCGTAGACTCGATCCGCCATGGTTTGCGCGGCTTCCGGATCCGGCGCTCCATAGGAATGCCCTTCGTGGGTGTAGATCCCGCGAAAAGTCATCCATTTCGAGTTGGCTATTTTCCGATGCAAAGCGACAGCATCCTCTAGGGATCGCACGCCTTCGCGATTTAATCCTGTGTCCACCGCCATCAACACCGACACTTTGAGAGCAACCTGACTCAAGAGTTTTTCCAAAAGGTCAAACTGCCCCGCGCTGGTCACGGCCAAAATCAATTCGTCCAGTTGAGCCGACAAGGCCTTCAATCGTTTGGCCTTCCGGGGGTCAACAATTGAATGCGCCACAAAAACCTTCTTCACTCCCGCCGGGAGCAAGGCCTCGGCCTCGCCAATTTTGGCACAGGTCATTCCGGTCGCACCCAATTCCAGCTGACGACGGAGAACATTGACCATCTTGTGGGTTTTCACATGGGGCCACAGTTCGACCCCAGCATTCGTGCAAATGTCCTGCATGGCTCGCAGGTTATTTTCCATCCGCTGCTCATCAATAAGCACCACGGGGGTTTCGAGGTCGTCGATTTTCATAAGTATCGTTTAATCTTTGGGTTTGCGAGTTGGGAGGACCATTCCAAGAGACTCCGGGGATGGCGGCCCTCCACCACTTTTTCAGGAGGGATATCGTCCCCGATGTCCGCACTTTCCACTTTTTCCCTCGCTCACATCCGGCCAATTTGTCCAACCGTGAGGCCGCCATCGACGACGAGGGTTTGTCCGTAAATGTATCTGGCTTCATCGCTGCAAAGAAAGACACAGGGGCCGGCGCAATCCTCGGAGGTGCCGAGGCGCTGGCAGAGAATCTTCTTATTGTAGTGGGCCACTTTTTCCGTATCTCGATCCATCCATCCCGCGGTCAAAGGCGTGCGGATGAGACCTGGAGCAAGGCCATTGACCCGAATGCCATGCGGCGCCAGCTCCAAGGCCAAGGTACGGGTCATCATGACCAACCCCCCCTTGGAAACATCATAGGCGGAGGACCCCTCTTCGGCGGCGAAGCCGTTGGTAGAACTCACAATAACGACGGCTCCTTTTCGGTTTTGCTCGATCAGCTTTTTGGCAAAATGCTGAATAAGGAAGTAGTCCGAGCGCAGGTTAAGGTTCATCGTTCGCTCCCAGCGCTCCGGGCTCATTTCCAAAAATGGGACATCAAAAAAGCTGCCAGCATTGCAAACCAGCGTATCGAGGTGAGGAACGGCTGCGAAGGCCTCAGTCACCACTCGCTCGACCTCATTGAGATCGAGAAGGTCGGCAAGCACACAGTGCTTCGGAACGAGCTCGGGCAATTCGCGGCCGTGATAGACAACCTCGGCCCCAGCCTCTTCCAGCCCCTTGGCGATGGCTTCACCAATTCCCTTAGTCGATCCGGTGACGATGGCACCTCGGCCTTCAAGCTTCATCGGTCGATCCTCCTTCAGCTTCTTCTTCAGGATCTTCGACGTCACTGACCACCGGGGCAATCGCTTGCAAGTTTTCCCCATCGCGCATGTTAATGAGGATGACGCCCTGGGCATTGCGCCCGGTGGTACGAACCCCGTCCACCTTGGTGCGGACCATTTTGCCTTTGTTGGTGATGAGCATGAGTTCATCGGCATCCTTGACCGTCAACGCCCCGGCCACGCCGCCGGTTTTTTTATTCGTTTTCATCGTGATGATTCCCTTGCCACCGCGGGACTGGAGGCGGTATTCGCCAAACTCCGTCCGCTTGCCGAGGCCATTTTCCCCCGCCACCAACAGCTTCGCGTCAGGGTCAACAAGAGCGGCTCCGACGACATAGTCGCCTGCGGAAGGACGAATGCCCCAAACGCCGCTGGTGTCGCGGCCCTGGTCGCGCAATTGATCTTCGTTAAAGCGGATGCTCATACCCTTTTGGGTCACGAGGACAATCTCGTTGTCGCCCTCGGTCAGCTTGCAAGCGATGAGCTTGTCTTCCGGCTTGATCTTGATTGCGATAATCCCGCCTTTGCGGATATTTTTGAAATCTCTGAGGCTGGACTTTTTGACCACGCCGGTTTCGGTGCAGAAAACGATATGGAGCTTGTCGCTGAAGGTTTCTTCGTCGGTCTTTTGTCCCTGAATTCGGATGGTCGCCGCAATTTTTTCGTCGCTCCGCAGTTCCAGAAAATTGGCAATCGAACGCCCCTTGCTGGCCCGGGATCCTTCCGGAATCTCGAAGACCCGCTCGACATAACACCTTCCACTTTGGGTGAAAAACATGAGGTAATCATGCGTGGTGGCGGTGAAGAGCAACTCGACAAAGTCGCTGTCTTCCTCTTTTTCCGCTTCCCGGGCAACCATCCCGATGACGCCCTTGCCGCCGCGCTTTTGCGCCCGGTAGGCGCTGACCAGGGTGCGCTTGATGAACCCATTGTGGGTCAGCGTGACGATGACTCCTTCGTTGGCGATGAGGTCTTCGATCGCCATCTCCCCTTCGGCCGGGACAATTTGGGTCCGCCGTGGCGTGGCATACTTTCTTTGGATTTCGCGCAACTCCTCGGTGATGATGGTCAGGACCCGAGCCTCTTTGGCGATGATGTCCAGGAGGTCTTTGATCGTCTCAATAAGCGCATCGTATTCGTTTTTGATGCTATCACGCTCCATCCCCGTGAGTTGATAGAGGCGAAGGTCGAGAATGTGACCGACTTGCTTCTCGGTGAATTTGTATTCGCCCTTGGCGGTCAAACGGACCTCGTCCCGAATGAGAATGCCAACATCTTCGACCGTCTTCCGAGTCCAGGAAAGGGCCAGCAGGCGGGCCTTGGCATCGTCACGGTTTTGGGAGTCCCGGATGATCTTGATGAAATCATCGATGTGCGCCAGGGCGATGAGGTAGCCTTCGAGTTTCTCCGCTTCGACTTCAGCGGCATGAAGAAGGAAGCGGGTACGACGAAGGATGACTTCGCGGCGATGCTCAATGAAGCAGGTGATGGCATCTTTCAGCGAAAGCAACTTGGGCCGGCCATGATCAATCGCGAGCATGTTGACGCTGAAGGGCGTCTCCAAGGCGGTGTGCTTATAAAGATTATTGATGATGACGCGAGGGTTGCCGTCGCGCTTGAGGTCGATGACCACCCGGGTGTCCTCGGCACTCTCGTCCCGTACGTCGCTGATCCCGGTGAGAACTTTATCATTGGTCAGGTCGGCGATCCGCTTGACCAGATCGGCCCGGTTCACATTGTAAGGAATCTCCGTGATGATGATTTGCTCACGGCCGCCTTTGACCTCCGCCACGCCGACTCGGCCGCGGGCCCGGACTTGGCCGCGCCCGGTTTCAAAATATTGTTTGATCCCCGCCGCGCCCTGCAAAATACAGCCGGTGGGGAAATCCGGTCCCTTGACGTAGGCCATCAGCCCCTCGATGGAAATTTCCGGATCTTCGATTTGGGCACAAATTCCGTCGATGACCTCGCCCAAGTTGTGAGGAGCCATGTTCGTGGCCATACCGACGGCGATGCCGGTGCCGCCATTAACGAGCAAATTCGGAAAAGCCGCTGGGAAAACCACTGGCTCGGATTCCGTCTCGTCATAGTTGGGAACAAAATCGACAGTCCCCTTATCCATGTCCGTCATGAGGACGGCGCCCAGATGATGCAGGCGGGCTTCGGTATAACGCATGGAAGCGGGAGGATCGCCTTCCACGCTGCCGAAGTTGCCCTGCCCATCAATCAACATCTCGCGCATCGCCCACGGCTGAGCCATGTGGACCAAGGTCGGATAAATCGCCTGGTCACCATGGGGGTGGTATTTGCCCATGGTCTCACCAACGATACGCGCACACTTCAGATGCTTGCGGTTCGGTTGGATCCCGAGCTCGTTCATGGCATACAAAATGCGGCGCTGGGAGGGTTTCAGACCATCACGCGCATCAGGCAGGGCTCGCGAGATGATGACCGACATGGAGTAATCGAGGAAGGACCTCGACATCTCCAAAGCCACGTTCACTTTTTCAACTTTTTCGTTTTGGCTATACATGGGAACTCTTGGGATTGTCTAAACTTCTAGAGAACTAAACAGGATTTACAGGATTGCAGGATTAACAAGATCTTAAGAAAGGGAGAGGAGGCGTTGCTTGCGGTGAAATTCAAGACTCGGCGTTCCGAAGTTCAGGAGGAGCCCAATTTCGATCCCGGTTGCTTTGAGATAGTTGACCAGTTGTTGGCCGTCCGCTTTGCTCAACGCGGAGGTGGCTTTGAGTTCCAGAATCAACCGATTTTCTACCACGATATCCGCAATAAATTCACCCACGATCACTTTTTCGTAAAATACTTTGATGCGCTTCTCCGCTTCAAACAGGAGGTCGGAGCGCTTGAGCTCAAAACCGATTGCCCTGCGATAGACACTTTCCAGAAAGCCGTGCCCAAGCCCGCAGGGCACCTTCATGGCGAGCCCAATCACCGTCTCCGTCAGTTTGTCATCCATCTTTTCCATCCTGAAATCCTGAAAATCTTGTCAATCCTGTTAAATTTGTGAAGCGGGCGAACGGGGGGTGGCGAGATAGCGTTCTTCCCATTGCCGGGAGAGGGAATCGGTTTGACGAACGGTGGTGGGCGGCGAGACGGAAAAGTCTTTTGGAAGTGAGATCTTTAAAAAATGCAAAACCGCGAGGATCGTGCCGGCAAAGTCGCGGCAGAGGTCTTCGTATTCCACCCGAAAGGGATGAAGGGCATTGCGCTGGAAAAATTGGTCCCATTCGTTCTCACTTTGAACCGATTCCTCCAGACAGCGGGTGATCAATTCGGGATCAAATTCCGGCTCGGCTACCGCTTCGTTTCCTGCCTGGACTTTCCACAGTCCCGACTGGATCGCCCGAGCCTTGGAGATGGCCTGCCGGACCTTGTCGCGCCGCACGACTTGTACGTAACTGAGACGGGGAAAAGCCTCCCGCAAGATCTCGTCTTCGGTCGAAGCGCCCTTTCCGAAGGCCTGGGTGCCACGCAAGCGCTGGAGAAATTCCTCCAAATACCACCCCATGATTTTAAACCCAAAAACCTCATTGGAAGTGGCAGTTTTTTGAACGACGCCATGGACATAGGCGGCAAAGTCCTTCTCCGCATTCAAACCGAGGCTGTCGGCATATTCTTGCTCAAATTTGGGCAGAAAAAATTGCTTCGGTCGTCCGGCCCTTCGGGTGGCATGAAGCCCATCCGTGAGCAAGTTGCTCCCGGTCCGGGCTGTGGCACAGACCAAAAAGCAACGACGGGGATGCCGCCATTTATGAAAAAGCCCTCCCATGAAAACTTGGCTCAAACGTCAAGGCGGGCATTGAGGGCATTGTCCTCAATGAAGGCCCGGCGCGGCTCGACCACGTCGCCCATCAAAATGGTGAAGATCCGGTCGGCTTCGAGGGCGTTGTCCTCGTTGAGATCCACCTTCAACATCTTCCGTTTGTCCGGATTCATCGTCGTTTCGTAAAGTTGCTTCGGATTCATTTCTCCCAGCCCTTTGAATCGCTGGATGGAAAGTCCGCGTTTCCCAATTTCCAAGACATTGGCGAGAATTTCCGGAATGGCAAAAATCGGACGCGTGGTGGCCTTATCGCCCTCGCCTTCGACCAATTCAAAAATCGGCTTATCGTTGTCGGAGTAATGATCGATATGGAGACCTTTCTTGGCCAATTCATCGATCAGTTTTTGGGCCGAAGTGGATTCATGCAACTCAATGAGCTTGGCCCGGCGGTAGGTCGTCGGATCCGACTTGCCTTTTTTCGCGACTGGTTTTTCCACTACCACGACAGGTTCTCCGTCTTCCATCGACTCCGGCTCGGGATCCGGATCATCATACAGACCCAGATCGCGGTTTTCCTCATGGAAGGTGCGGACCTCGGCTTCGCCGGGGAAATAAGTCGCCCATTCGGTGTTGCCCTCGCGGACTTTAACCAAGAAGTTCGGCAATTTCCCGGTCTTGGCATCGCGCTCGTTCAGGTAGGTCTCGAAGTCCCCGCCGTGCCGCCGAATGGCGTCGCTGAATTTCGCCAGACGTTCGAGCAATTCCAACATGTCCTTGAGTTGGATCGGGGTGAAGACCTTGCCGTCGGCGAGGTTTTTCAATTTCACCTCGTCGGCCCCAAGATTAATAAGGATGCGGTTGAGTTGGGCATCGTCGTCGACGTATTCCTCGCGCTTTTTGCGTTTGATGAGATAGAGCGGCGGCTGGGCGATGTAGATCTTCCCCTGCTTCACCAACTCGGGCATCTGTCGGTAGAAAAAAGTCAGCAAGAGGGTGCGAATATGGGATCCGTCCACGTCCGCATCGGTCATAATGATGATCCGGCCGTAGCGCAGTTTCTCGATATTGAAGGTGCCTTCCTGCTCTTTTTCCTTATCGCCGGTGGCGGCTCCAATCCCGGTCCCGATGGCGGTGATGAGCGTCTGCACTTCGGTGTTTTGGAGCACCTTGTCGAGGCGGGCCTTTTCAACGTTGATGATCTTGCCCTTAATCGGAAGGATCGCTTGAAATCTCCGGTCCCGGCCCTGCTTGGCCGAGCCGCCGGCGGAATCGCCCTCCACCACGTACAATTCGGTCAGAGCTGGATCGCGTTCGGAACAATCGGCCAATTTCCCCGGCAGGCCACCTCCGGTCAGGGCGCCTTTTCGGACGGTCTCCCGCGCTTTGCGGGCGGCCTCGCGGGCTCGCGCGGCCATGAGACATTTCTCGATGATCCTTTTTCCCACGTTCGGGTTTTGTTCGAAATGCAACATCAGCCCCTCGTAGCTGATCGATCCGACCGCGCTGTCCACCTCGGGCGAAATCAGCTTCACCTTGGTCTGGGACTCAAAGCGAGGATCGGGGTGTTTCACGCTGACCACCGCCGCCACACCCTCGAGAACATCGTTTCCGGTGATGGGGACATCCTTATCCTTCAGGAGCGAATTGTTTTTCGCGTATTGATTGATGGCGCGGGTGAGCGAACCGCGAAAGCCGCTGCTGTGAGTGCCGCCATCCGGATTGGGCACCGCGTTGGTGTAGCAGAGGAGCTGTTCATTGTAGGTGTCGGTGTAGTGCAGGCCGATCTCGACGATGATTTTGTCCCGGGAGCCCTTGATCATGATCGGCTTGGGATGTACGACCGTTTTGTTCTCCACTAGCCGTCCGACGAAATCTTCCACCCCTTTAGGATGCTGGATCTGCACCGGCTTGGCATTGTCCTGCCGCTCGTCCAGAAAGGTGAACGAAAGCGGGGCGTTGATGTAAGCCAGATCATTGAGGCGAGTGATGATGCGCTCGGCCTTAAATTCGATCGTCTCAAGGAAGATCTCCGTATCCGGCATGAAGGTAATCAGCGTGCCGGTGTGCTTTTTCGACTTCACTTCGGCAATGACATGCAGTTGCTGCTGGGTCACGCCTCGCGCGAAGGACATGGCATGGATTTTCCCGTCGCGGGTGACTTCCACCTTGAACCACTCGGAAACCGCATTGACGCACTTTGCGCCCACCCCGTGGGTGCCGCCGGAGTACTCGTAGTTGCCCTGCCCATACTTCCCGCCGGAATGCAAACGGGTCAGGACCAACTCCACGCCCGGGATGCCTTCTTCCTTGTTGATATCCACCGGAATGCCGCGTCCGTTGTCACGGATGGAGATCGATCCGTCGCTGTGGATGTTGACGTCGATGTGGGTGCAATGCCCGGCCAGAAATTCATCGACCGAGTTGTCCAGAACCTCAGACACCAAATGATGCAAGGCACGCTCATCGGTGCCGCCAATGTACATTCCCGGCTTTTTCCGAACCGCTTCGAGGCCTTTGAGCGAACTCAAATCATCAGCATTGTAGTCAGTTTTGTGAGAGGCGGTTTCGGATTTCGTAACGTCGGACATCGGAGTTTGGGAAAATTATTCAGGAGGAAATGCTGAGGGGAAAGATCTTAGGGGGAACCCCAGGGGCCGACAACCGTTTTTTCTGGAATATCCGGTGAAAATCCACTGGATATGGGGATTTCTCCAATTGCCTCCCACAAGATATGGGATGTCCATGAGAAAATCGGAGACCCGCTCGGCCCGCACCCCGAGCCGCCTGAAGGCGGTACTCCAACATGGACTCATCGCGATTCCTCGGGATCAGGATGTCTCAACCTCGCTGGCTCCAAAGATTCACGATCAGCACATCCTCAGGGAAGTCGGAAGTGCTTCGCGTCGCGATGCACAGGGCGTACTCCTGGGCGGTCGCTGCGAGGAGGCCATCGATCACCGGGAGCGTGCGGACCGCCATCAGGCGTCCCCATCGGTCGGCGAGGTGAGAAACTCGATGAGAGAAGGTCGCCCCCTGTCGGGTCGGGAGAGGATGTCTGAACGGCAGTGGCGCTTTGTCCCGCTCTGGGGGATGGTCGTCTTTCTCGTTTATGCCCTCCGACGGATCGATTGTCGGTCCTGCGGCCCGACCGTGGAACGGGTGCCCTGGTCCAGCGGTAAATTTCGCATCCGGGAGGTCTTCCGCCTCTATCTCGCGCAATGGGCTCGGCACTTGTCCTGGGCCGAGACAGCCGAGATTTCCAGTGTGGCATCGGCCGATGTTTATGGCGCGGTGCGCTGGGTGGTAGACTATGGCCTCAAGCATCGCGACCTGACTGGCGTCACCGCCATCGGGGTGGACGAGGTTCACGTGGGCAAGAGGGAAAAGTTCTGGACTTTGGTTTACCAGATCGACGACCACTGCAAGCGACTGCTTTGGATTGGGCACGACCGCACCGAAAAGACTTTTGACTCCTTCTTCGAGTCCTTTGGCTCCACCTTTTGCTCGGGCATCGCCTTTATCTGCTCCGATATGTGGAAACCCTATCTCAACGCCGCCGCCCGCGGGGTTGCTCTTTATCATGCACTTGCAAAACTACCCGAACCTCAATTCACCCACAGTTTCTTTTGAGCAGGCGAATAAAGCGACGACCCTTTGCCCTTTGCTTCCAACTGGCCCTGCTCACCAAGGCGAACGGGACGCTGATTAGTGTGTGTGCGTGAGTCACTGATGCTTTAGTGTGATGATCCATTCAGGTCCCGCATTCGTTCCATTGCGCTCACCAAATCACCATGCGCCATCTCATCCTCATCCTCGGCGATCAGCTTGATGCGGACTCGGCGGCCTTTGACGGCTTCGACCCCGCGGAGGATGCGATCTGGATGGCGGAGGTGGCGCATGAAAGCACGAAGGTGTGGAGCGCGAAGCCTCGCATCGCGTTGTTCCTCGCGGCGATGCGGCATTTTCGCGACTTGCTCCGGGCGCGCGGATGGAAGGTTTTTTACCGGGAACTCACGGAGTCTGCGGCAGCGTGGCGAGGAGCCGATGGCAAGGCGAAGCCGGCCAAGGGCGAGACGTTTGCCGAAGCGTTGCGTGAGTCGCTCGCGAGTCTAAAGCCGCAGCGCGTGGTGATGGTGGAGCCGGGGGAGTGGAGTGTGCGCGAGGAAATCCGCGTCACGATGGAGTCGGCGGAACTGCCGCTGGAGATTCGCGAGGACCGGCATTTTCTCTGCAGCCACGCGGAATTTGCGGCTCATGCGGAGGGACGCAAGCAACTGCGAATGGAGTTCTTTTATCGCGAGATGCGGAAGCGCCACGACACGCTGATGGATGATGGCAAGCCGGCGGGTGGCGAGTGGAATTTCGACCGCGAGAATCGCAAGAGCTTTGGCAAGGAGGGTCCTCCGATGCACACGCCGCCGCGCAGCTTTCCGCCGGATAAAATCACCCGAGGTGTCATCGCGATGGTGAATGCTCGTTTTGCCACGCATCCCGGCGACCTTGCGGAATTCGACTGGCCTGTCACGGCGGCGGAGGCGGACCTCGCGCTGAAGGATTTCATTGCGCATCGGCTGGCGGAATTCGGTGACTGGCAAGATGCGATCTGGACCTCTGAGCCGTGGCTTTTTCACAGCCGTCTGAGTGCGGCGCTGAATCGCAAGCTGCTCCACCCGGGCACCGTGATCGCCGCAGCAGAGAAGGCGTATCGCGATGGGCGCGCGCCGCTCGCGAGCGTGGAGGGATTCATTCGCCAAATTCTTGGCTGGCGCGAATACGTGCGCGGAGTGTATTGCCGGTTCATGCCCGGCTATCTGGACATGAATGCGCTCGGCGCAGACCAGCCTCTGCCGAAGTTTTACTGGACCGGCGACACCGACATGGCCTGTCTGCGCGATTCCATCGGGCAGACGCTGCGGCTTGGCCACGCCCATCACATCCAGCGGCTCATGGTCACGGGACTCTACGCGCTCATGCTCGGCGTGCGACCGCAAGAAGTGCATGGGTGGTATCTCGCAGTCTATGTGGACGCCGTCGAGTGGGTGGAACTCCCAAACACTCTCGGCATGTCGCAATACGGCGACGGCGGCATCATGGGCAGCAAGCCCTACATCGCGACAGGCAAGTACATCCAGCGCACGTCGAATTACTGTACCGGATGCCGCTTCGATCCTGCCGAGGCGACCGGCCCGAAGGCGTGTCCATTCACCACGCTCTACTGGGACTTCCTGCTCCAGCACGAGCCAAGGCTGCGGAAAAATCCGCGCATGGCGATGCAGGTGCGCAACCTCGCACGGCTCGACGATTCGCGGCGCGAGGCCATCCAGAAGCAGGCAGCGAAAATCCGCGCAGAAAATATTTACCAACCATGAATCTGAACATTGCCATCATCGGAGCCGGCATGGCCGGCATCTCTGCGGCCAATACCCTGAAGGCTCACGGCTGCAACGTGACCCTCTTTGAAAAGTCCCGAGGATTAGGTGGCCGCTGTGCCACCAAGCGCTGGGAGGGGCATACGGTCGATCACGGCGCGCAGTATTTTACCATCCGCGCCGAGCGCTTCCGCACCGCAGTGCAAGCGGCTTCGGGCGATGCGCTGATCAAGCTGCAAGCTCCCGTGCTGGACGAAACGGGCAGCGAATTGCCGGATTCCGGCCGGTGGTTTCATCGCGACGGAAACAGCCGGTTGGTCCGCGATCTCGCGCACGGCCTCGACGTGAAGAAGGAGACGACCATCGAACGCGCGGAGAATCTGCTGCGCCGTGCAGGCGGCGAGTTCGATCATGTGGTCAGCACCGCTCCCTTTCCGCAAACCGCGCGGCTGTTTGAAATAGAAGCTGATTTTGACTACGTGCCGTGCCTCACCGTGCTGCTTGCCTATCGCGGCGAGTGGCTGGGACGAACGCGGGAGTGCTATGCGATCAGTGATCATCGGGGACCGCTCGCCTGGAGCGCATGCGAGAATCACAAGCAAGGCCGGGTTGCCCCCGGACACACCGTGATAGTGGCGCAGATGTCGGAAGCCTTCAGCCGCGAGCATCTGGAACGCACGCCGGCTGAGTTTGCGGCCACGGTGCGCCCGCTCGTCGCGGAGCGCTGGCAATTGCCTGTCGAAACTTTTGCCGCCGCGCTGGGACACCGCTGGCGCTACGCCCGGGTGGCGCGGGCCATGCAGCCCGTCGAGTTGCCGTCGGGACTGCATTTCACCGGCGATGCTCTGACCTCTTCCCGAATCGAGGATGCCTGGCTCGCCGGTGCTGCCATCACGCCCGTCAACCCTCCTTTACCTTAGGCGGGGCCAGGCAGCGAGCGGCCTCAAACGTTTCACTCAACCGGGTCGTAGCTTTATTTTTGTCAGTTGTGTCCCCGCTTTGATTTTGCAACGGTTTTTGCCATCTGGTCTAGAGAAAGAAGGGTCAGGCATGGTTTATTGACTTTTCGATCTGCCTTTGCCACTCACGCCACTCCTTCTGATCTTTCATTCCCTCTCGTGTCCGGCGTATAATTCGACAGCAACTCGATCGATCCCCCATTACCAACTTTTCACTGATCCAATTGAGTGTCATCGTCGTT
>Ga0209390_10000359_pt1 | contig 87922 bp, 78 predicted proteins | sample BON01_FD_187212 | JGI IMG/M metagenome (GOLD analysis project Ga0209390, IMG submission 187212) | Freshwater microbial communities from Lake Bonney liftoff mats and glacier meltwater in Antarctica - BON-01 (SPAdes) (version 2) | ecosystem: Environmental > Aquatic > Freshwater > Ice > Glacier... | reverse complement strand
AAACCCTGAAGAATCAGGGCTTTAGAGGTACTTGGCGGAGGCGCAGAGATTCGAACTCTGGAAGCACGTTTTAGCGCACTTACTCCCTTAGCAGGGGAGCCCCTTCAGCCGCTCGGGCACGCCTCCGCAAGTTCGATATTCTATCACGTAGGCGCGACCTCTAAGCCAAATGCTTTATGAAGGGCTCTAACCGCCAATTCCATATACTTATCTTGAATCAGCACCGAGGTTTTAATTTCGCTGGTGCTGATCATTTGAATGTTGATATTTTCGTCAGCCAGTGTTTTAAACATTAAGCTGGCAACGCCCACATGTGAACGCATTCCAATACCGACGATTGATACTTTGGCAACGTTTTCATCAGACATCATTTCACGCGCGCCAACAGATGGCACAATCACTTCGTTCATTAATTTAATAACTTTTGCAAAGTCGTTGCGATTAACAGTAAAAGAAAAGTCAGTATGCCCCGACACAGATTGATTTTGCACAATCATGTCAATATCAATATTGGCTTGTGCTACGGGGCCCAAAATGCTGAAAGCCACACCGGGGCGATCTGGTACGGCAAGTAAGGTAATTTTGGCTTCATCGCGGGTGAATGCGATGCCTGAAACAATGGCAGATTCCATCTGTGCATCTTCCTCAAAAGTAATCAAAGTGCCCGATTGCATTTCTTGCTCGAGCGGCATGTTGGGGTCGGTTAATGATGACAAAACTCTAAGGGGAACACGGTATTTACCCGCAAATTCAACCGAGCGAATTTGCAAGACCTTAGAGCCCAGCGAAGCCATTTCTAACATTTCTTCAAATGAAATAACGCTTAAACGGCGCGCTTCAGAAACAACCCGCGGGTCGGTTGTGTAAACCCCATCAACGTCGGTATAAATCAAACATTCTTGAGCTTTAAGGGCTGCTGCAACCGCTACGGCTGAAGTGTCAGAGCCGCCTCGACCCAAGGTCGTGATGTGGCCTTGATCGTCAACGCCTTGAAACCCTGTGACAACGACAACCATACCGGCATCAAGATCAGCTTTAATGCGGGTGTCGTCAATCGCGGTAATACGTGCTTTGGTGTAGGACGAATCGGTTCGAATGGGTACTTGCCACCCTGCATAACTACACGCCTTAACCCCTTCAGCTTGTAACGCGAGTGCTAGCAAGCCACTTGAAGCTTGCTCGCCCGTAGCCGCGATCATGTCAAGCTCGCGCGGGTCGGGTAGCGCTGAAATTTCACGTGCCAAGCCGATTAAGCGGTTGGTTTCGCCAGACATAGCTGACGGCACCACCACCACTTGATGGCCTGCAGCATGCCATTTTGCGACGCGACGCGCCACATTTTTGATGCGCTCGGTTGAGCCCATCGAGGTACCACCATATTTATGAACAATAATTGCCATTTTGAAACCAGGTTGAGTCACTTACAACATGAATTGGAAAAATAAGTATTTTAACGCGAAGACAAAACCACACGTTTATTGAGGCATTGCACCAGGCTGGGCCCATGTTGCCAGCGCAAAGCACGGTCTTGCCCCAAGGCGTGCAAGACCCTTAATTGCTTGATGAGTTCATCAAGGCGCCCTGCTGTGGGCATTGCTGAACCCGCCAAGTCTAACCAGCGCCTCAAAACCAATGTTTGCTGTGGTTGCGTTAATTCCCGCCAAGTTTTCAAATCAAAGCTATGCCCCACCGCTTCAAACTGAACCCGCTTGAGCAAATCATCAGCATACTCATCTAACAAAATGCTGGCTTGGGTCGCTTGCTGAGCGTGGCGCGATAAGTTATTTACCCAAGCGGGCCAGCGCGCTTCTAAAGCAGGAATTATTTGACTACGTAAGGCACCCCGACCCAAACGGCTATCTACGTTGCTAGGGTCAAGCACTGGTTGCCAGCCTGTCGCTTGGCTAAAAGCTTGCGTCAAACTAAGTATTTCAGACTTAGCCACGTCTAACCATGGGCGCAACCATAAAACAGTTTGATGTGCATGGGTTGTAACCCCCTGCATACCCGCTAAACCTGTTACACCTGAGCCGCGTAATAGTCTGAGTAAAACGGTTTCAGCTTGATCTTGAGCGTGGTGGGCTAACAACATGCACCCTACCCCTTTTGCTATGGCCAAATCGTTTAAAGCCTTTTGCCGAGCGGCTCGCGCACTACCCTCTGGCCCTTGACCTGAAGCCAAGTCAACCTTTACATGAGCCATCATGACGGTGACACCTAAGATTTTACCCAGCTGCTCAACGTCTAATGACCATTGATCAGCTTGACTTTGCATACCGTGATGGATGTGGAATAAAAAAAGGGGGCGCTGCCATGCGCTACATAACGCGGCAGTCGCAATGGCTAAAGCCGCTGAATCTGGCCCACCACTACACGCCACCGCAATCGGGGGCGCATTAGGGGGCGCAACATTATCAACAATACTACCGTTAGGTAACGCTTGCTTGAGCAATAAATCGATGGGTTGAGTCAGGGCTGGGGCAACCAAGCCGCCCCAAACGCCCCAACTAGGCACGTACTTCTTGGAATCGCCCATATGACAGCAAACGTTCTAGGCGATGCGCAATCAGTTGCTCGGGTGTCATGCCCGAAAGCTGACGTAGTGCATCAGCCAAAGCACGCTTCAAAAGACGCGCCATGACACGGGGGTCTCGATGGGCACCACCGACTGGTTCGTTCACAACACGATCAATTAGACCTAAATCTTTAAGCCGAGTGGCAGTAATGGCAAGTGCTTCAGCAGCCTCGGGGGCTTTGTCGGCGCTGCGCCACAAAATTGATGCGCACCCTTCTGGAGAAATCACTGAAAACGTTGAATACTGCAGCATCAACAGTGCATTACCCACCGCTATAGCGAGTGCGCCACCCGAACCACCCTCGCCAATAATGGTGCAAATAACCGGTACTTTTAATTCAGCCATGGCATAAAGATTACGACCGATGGCTTCAGATTGACCGCGCTCTTCAGCACCGATGCCAGGGTAGGCACCTGGGGTGTCAATAAATGTAAAAATGGGTAGGAGAAACTTTTCAGCAACACGCATTAAACGCAAGGCCTTACGGTAACCCTCGGGGCGTGGCATACCAAAATTACGCGCCGTACGTTCTTTGGTGTCACGGCCTTTTTGATGGCCAATCACCATACAAGACGTTCCGTTAAAACGCGCTAAACCACCGACAATTGATTGATCGTCTGCATACATACGGTCACCATGCAGCTCATGATAGTCAGTGAAAATTTCTCTGACGTAATCAAGCGTATAGGGCCGCTGTGGGTGACGCGCAACCAATGCAGTTTGCCATGGGGTGAGCTTGCCATAGATATCTTTAGCCAGCGATTGGCTTTTGTGTTGCAAGCGGTTAATTTCATCAGAAATATCAACCGCAGAATCAGCCTGAACAAAACGCAGTTGCTCAATCTTGTTTTCAAGATCGGCTAAGGGTTGTTCAAATTCAAGAAAAGTATTGGGCATTGCTTCGCTAAATTTCAGTAAATGTCACAATAGTGTAACGGTTATCAACCCCTACACACCAACTCGAATTTGCCTGTGTATAAATTGACATAGTTAATATTCGACGGGAATAGGCTCTAGACTACGCCACAGGTACCACGTGGCTACCGTGCACCAGGGTGCCCACGCTTCAGCAACCTCACGCGCCTCAAAGCGCGAAACGGGCTCACCACTAAAATAATGTAATGAAATGGCTTTTAATAAGCCCACATCATCTAACGGCAAAATATTTGGGCGCTGCAAGTTGAAGATGAGATACATTTGAGCTGTCCAGCGACCAATACCGCGAATAGCAATCAGCTCATTGATGACTTCTTCATCTTGCATGTGACCCCAGTTTTGGGGGTTAACCTGTTTATTTTTGAAGTGGCCTGCTAAATCAGTAACATACTCGGCTTTGCGTTGCGACAGACCACAGGTGCGTAAACCTTCTAGACCCAAACGCTGAATGGTTAAGGGCGTAAAGCTGCGGCCACACCCCTTCAATACGCGCTGCCAAACCGTTTCAGCCGCCTTAATTGAAATTTGCTGACCCACAATAGAGCGTGCCAACGTCATAAACGGGTCGCCGCGCGACTCAACAGAACCTAAACTGTTGAGTGGTATCAATCGCTTCATGATGCGATCTTTTTTTATTAAGTGCTTAACGGCATCTTCCCAATAATGGGGTTTGCTGTTTGGCTCGTTGGCTTGAAGGTTTGACAAAAGGTTAGCCTCTTTGCCAATGCGTCAAGCCACCCGGCTTGTCTTCTAAAACCACACCGCCAGCCAGTAAGTTGGCACGAATAGCATCGGCACTTTTAAAATCTTTCACGGCTTTTGCTTGGGCCCGAGATTGAACAAACGCTTCAATTTGTTCATCAGTTAATGATACAGGTGTCGAAATATTTTCACGAATTGATGGGTCATTACTAAAAGCGCTTTGGTTTGCTTTATATGCTTGCTCTTCTAAAGCACGCTGACTTTGCTCAAGCGCACGACGGGTGTATCGGGTCGTTGATTTTAAGTAAAGCAGTGGGTCAGTTTGTAGCAACCCCAGCACACCGCCTAGGGCCCGCAATTGACTAACAGCCTCAGCGCCACTCATATTTTCATGATTGCTCGAGTGGTTATCTGTACTTGAGACGTTTGCTTTTACACCCTTTGCGTCATGGCCATTGACCCCATGTCGATTTGCATGCGCTGCCAAATCGAATAAAACGGCTACTGCACCGGCTGTATTAAAGTCGTCGTTCATAGCGGCAGCAAAAGCTTGCGCATGATGTGAAGACCAATCAATGACCCCCAGTGAATGGACTGTCGTGGTCGTTGCAACTGACAAGGTCGCTGCATCAGACGGCGGGGCCAACGTTGCGCTCATGTCTGTTGCAGCGTTGGCCGGGTAAGCTTGCAAAGTTTGATACAGACGATCAAGCGCGTGTTGGGCGTCTGCCAAATTATCGGGCGTGTAGTTTTGTATGCTGCGATAGTGATTGCGCACAATAAAAAACCGCAACATTTCAGCTTCACGTGGGTTAGCGCTGTAATCGGCTTGGTTTTGAGGTAAATCAAGGCTGTTAACAGTTTGACGAATGGTTCTAAAATTACCTAATGATTTAGACATTTTAGAAGCGTCAACCATTAAGGGGCCACAATGCAACCAATGGTTGGCCAAGGTGCCGCCAAAAGCCCCTTCGGTTTGGGCTATTTCATTTTCGTGATGCGGAAATTTTAAGTCTGGCCCACCGCCATGAATATCTAAAGGTAAACCTAACAACGCTTTGCTCATGGCTGAGCATTCAATGTGCCAGCCTGGTCGACCCCAACCATAGGGTGACTGCCATTTTGATTCGGGGGGTTCAGTGGCTTTGGCCGCTTTCCACAAAACAAAATCAAGGGGGTCGCGCTTACCTGCCGTAACGGCCACACGCTCGCCGGCTCTGAGCTCGTCTAGTGTTTTACCCGACAATTTGCCATAGCCCTCAAAACTACGCACAGCATAATTGACATCACCATCGGGCGCGCGGTAAGCATGACCCCGACTTTCTAAACGATCAATAATGTCGAGCATACCGCTGACATGCTCGGTGGCTTGCGGCTGGTGGTCTGGCGCTTGAACGCCTAAGGCGGCCTCGTCAGCATGCATGGCTTGAATAAAAAAACGAGTAACGTCTGATATCTTTTGGTTCGTTTGAACGGCACGTTTAATGATTTTGTCGTCAATATCAGTGATGTTACGTACATAGGTGACTTTAAAACCTGCAACACGCAACCATCGTGCTATGACGTCAAAGCTGACCAACATGCGTGCATGCCCGAGATGGCAAAAATCGTAAACGGTCATGCCGCAAACATACATAGACACCTGGCCAGATTGAACTGGCACAAAAGGTCGTTTACCACGGCTAAGCGAATCGTATATTTGAAGCATGAATAATAGTTGAAGGGGGCTTTTGCTTACGTGTTACAAAAGCACCGTTAAAATACCAAAAAGTAAGTATAACAAGTGAGGTATGGGTCAATTGAGTTTATTGCATCGATTTAAGCGTTTACTGCAAGGCACATTGGGCATTTTTGTCTTAATGACTGTGGTCGCCTGCTCGGCCCCCCCTAAGCCTGTCGCAGTACCTACTTCCGATCAAACAAAACCCACTAAGCCTAAACCGAACCGAGGTTGGGAAGGCTTGGCTTTATTACTCGATAAAATCGCGCCTGAAGCTGACACTGATGTGCCGCTTTCTGGCGAGCAGATTGATCTGCAGATTGAAGCCCTGATTACCGCGGGCGACATCGCAGAGGCGCTAGATATGATTCAAGCGCGGCAGGCGGTGTTGGCTACCAGCACCTCGCCAGGCACAGACGTTCAACTGATGTTTCAACATGCCCGCGCGTTGGCACTGAATGGTCAAACGCAAGACGCTAAAGCCATTTATATTAATTTGACTGAGCGTTTTCCTGAGTTGATTCAGCCGTGGAATAATTTAGCCGTTCTTTACGCTAATGAAGGTGACGTGGTGAAGGCTGAACAAGCGCTACAAACCGCACTATTAGGCAACCCAAATAATGCCAATGCTAAATTTAATCTGGCTAAATTACAGCAGGCCATTGCTGATACGGCTGAAGCGCGAAAACAATCGCCTTCTCGAAACCCCACTAAAACTCAATAGGGCTCATTTTAAACATGCTTAATTTAAACTTACAGGGCTTTAGCTTTAGTAAAACCATTTCTAAAACCTTCAGTAAAACACTTCTTTTAACAACCTTAGCTTTCTTTACCCTTGGCGCAATCAACACTGCGTCAAGTCAAACTAAACCTCAACCCCAAAAAGGCACCGCTTCCATGAGCACTAACCCACGCGTTAATCTAAAAACTAATCTTGGCGATATCGTCATTGAACTGAATGCTGAAAAAGCACCTAAGTCAGCTGAAAACTTTTTAATGTATGCCCGTGAAGGCGCATACGACAATACAATTTTTCATCGCGTGATGGACGGTTTTATGGTGCAAGGCGGTGGTTTTGAGCCCGGCATGAAACAAAAGCCTACCCACGCCCCAATCGATAACGAAGCCGCAAATGGTCTTAAAAACGACAAGTACACTGTTGCCATGGCACGCACCAACGACCCACACTCAGCCACGTCACAATTTTTTATTAACGTTGCTAACAACGAATTCCTGAACTTCAAAACACCGAGTGGCAATGGTTGGGGCTACGCTGTATTTGGCAAAGTCGTTAAAGGTGAAGACATCGTTGATAAAATTCGCGCTGTCAAAACAGGCACGACTGGCGGTCACCAAAACGTACCCACAACTGATGTCGTGATAGAGAAGGTCACCATCGTTGAATAAATTGCATATGGCGGGGCCGGTTTGGCTTGTTTCAGATATACATCTAAGCGAAAACAGCCCAGCTACCGCCCTTGCTTTTTACGATTTTCTTGAACACGCTTCTCACGAGGCGTCTGCACTTTTTATTTTGGGTGACTTGTTTGATGCCTGGGTGGGTGATGATGTAATCAACCACCCTACCCCATGGCTCAAACAAGCACTTCAAGCGCTAACGCAATGCGCATCACACATACCGACCTATATCGGCTTAGGTAATCGTGATTTTTTATTAGGTGACGTGTTTATTAAGCGTATTGGTGCACACCCTTTAAACGACCAAACGTTGCTTACAGTTGGCCCTACAACCATACTAATTAGCCATGGTGACGAATACTGCACACACGACCTTAGTTATCAGCGTTTTAAATGGTGGGTCAGGCAGCCATGGGTACAGTTTTTATTTAAACGGTTGAGTTTGCCTCAACGTTTAAAGATTGCTTCGCAAGCACGCGCACAAAGCATCAAAAAAATGGCTCAGTTCTCAAATAAGCCAGCAAACGCAACGCCAGATATTATTGACGTTTCAGCTGACGCAGTGGCCCTTGAATTTAGTCACTCTGGTGTCAACACCATGCTTCACGGCCATACACATCGCCCGGGCCATCATACTTATGAAGTTGATGGGCAGACTTGCACACGTTGGGTTTTACCCGATTGGGAATTTGACCATGTCGCAGCCCAAACACTGCCGCGTGGTGGGTACATTAAATTAAATACTGGTGGTATTGAGCTTTTAAGCGTCGTCTAAGTAACCAAAACATCTAAAACAACTAAAACACAAAAAACGCCACCACCAAACCTAAAACAATTCGGTACCAACCGAACACGCGATACGTATGTTTAGACACGAAGGCCAGTACGGCACGTACAATCAACAACGCACTTAAAAATGCGGCTACAAAGCCCACTGCAATAGCCGCCATGTCGTGTTGCGACAATTCATCCGCATGCTTATAGATGTCGTAAAATGCGGCAGCCAGCATAGTTGGCATCGCTAAGAAAAATGAAAATTCAGTAGCCGTTTTACGTTCTATACCTGAAATCATGCCGGCAATAATGGTTGACCCAGAGCGTGATGTGCCCGGCACCATAGCTAAACATTGCGCAAAACCAACAACTAAAGCTTGCCGCCATGAAATAGTTTCAAGTGAGGTCACCATACCTGGCTTAACATCTTGCTCGCCGCCTTTGCGACCTTTTTCAACCCACAACATAATGAGCCCACCCAGTACCAACGTGACGGCCACAACACCGGGGTGAAAAAACAGCGTTTTAATTTGTTTAATAAAAATGGCACCAATAATTGCTGCAGGTAAAAAAGCGATAATTAAATTACGCATAAAGGCAACTTCAGCCGGGTTGCGATCAAGCACCCCTTTCAGTAATTGCGCAATACGGGCACGAAATATCCACATCACAGCAAGTATGGCGCCCAATTGAATGACCACTTCGAACACTTTGCTTTCAGTTGAAGCGAAGTTGATCCACTCACCTACCAAAATAAGATGACCGGTACTTGAAACCGGCAAAAACTCGGTCAACCCTTCAACGATTCCAAGTAAAAAAGCTTTTAATAAATGCAGGGTTGATTCACTCATGGCTTAAATTTGATTTGATTTTTAATGTGAAGGCGACGCGCGATCAAACTTCGTATCGCTGTCGTATTGATCTTGACTAAGATGTTTGGTGACAGCAACCATCGCGATACGACGGCCCTCTATGCGTTTGACCGTAAAAGTATATTGACCTTGCTCTGTTTGAACGGTGCAGGTTTGATCGACTTGAGGTAACTGGCCAAACTGGGCCAACAAATAACCGGCCAACGTTGTGTAGTCGGCCGCGTCATTTACCAAACCCTCTGTTTCAAGCACTTGCTCAAGCAAGTGTAAGTCGGCAGCGCCGTCTACAAGCCAGTGATTTTCGCCATCAGAAATAATATCTGGGCTTTCATCTTCATCAGGAAACTCGCCTGCAATGGCTTCAAATACATCGATCGGGGTCACTAAACCTTGTAGGGTGCCAAATTCGTCAGCGACCAGTACGAGCTGACCCCTAGATTTTTTCAACGTGTCAATCAAGCGAATCACACTAATGGTGTCGTGCACCATGATGGGTTCTCGTAGGCGTTTTTGATTGACTTGACCGTTAGTCAGTAAGTCAGCCACAATTTCTTTGGCGCGAGCAATACCCACCACTTCATCTACTGAGCCGCGACAAATCGGAAAAAAACTATGGGGTGTGATGTTAATTTGCTCAATAATCGTTTGGGCGTCGTCGTCAAGATTGATCCATGATATTTCGGTTCGTGGCGTCATGATGGAATGTATAGAACGCTGACCTAACGACAGCACGCCACTCACCATATTACGTTCTTCAACACCGAAGTTTAATTTTGCTTTTTCATTATCTTTTTGTGGTGCCGCCTCAATTACTGCTTCTGGTACGCGCTTGCCAAGCAGTCTTAAAACCGCTTCTGCAGTGCGTTCACGCATTGGGCGCGACACATCAATTTTAAGAAGGTTACGGTGCAACAGCTGATTAAACAATTCAATCACGATTGAAAAACCAATGGCCGCGTAAAGGTAACCTTTTGGTACAACCGCCCCAAAAGCTTCAGCCACCAATGAAAAGCCAATCATCAACAAAAAGCCTAAACACAATACCACCACAGTTGGGTGGGCATTTACGAATTTAGTTAAGGGCTTTGATGCAACTAGCATGACGCCAACGGCAATGATGACAGCTGCCATCATGACGGGCAAATGATTCACCATGCCAACGGCCGTAATAATGGCATCTAGCGAGAACACCGCATCAAGCACAACTATTTGCGTCACAATCACGCCAAAACCGGCATACACACGTGAACCTGACGCCTTCGATTGTGCACCCTCAAGTCGCTCGTGCAATTCAACCGTGGCTTTAAATATTAAGAAAAAACCACCCACCATGAGTATTAAGTCACGACCTGACATTGAGATCGGTCCCAGCACCAACCAAGGTTCAGTTAACTTCACCAACATCGACATGGCCACCAAAAGCCCAAGTCGCATAATGAGTGCTAGCGATAAACCAATAATGCGTGCGCGGTCACGTTGCTCTGGTGGTAGCTTATCAACCAAAATAGCGATGAATATAAGATTGTCTATGCCAAGAACAATCTCAAGCGCAATCAGTGCAAATAAGCCGACCCAAATGGTTGGATCAAACATCCATTCCATGCTTTAAACCTCAGGTTGCTTCAGAATAGACAAAATTTGGGTTAATACTTTGGGGGTTGAGGCCAACACGTTGCCGCTCGACATCCAGGTTTGTTCACCCTCGAAATCTGATACGAGCCCACCTGCTTCCAACACAATTAAGCTGGCGGCAGCCATATCCCAGGGTTTAAGGCCTGCAGCACAGTAAGCATCAAAGCGACCAGCCCCAACATAGACCATATCGAGCACTGACGAGCCGGTGCGACGAACCCCTGAGCTTTGATTGGCCAAGTTAGCAAAACGCTGTGTAGCCTTGTTGTCAGGCCCTGAGACGCCTGGCCAACGGGCACCTAGCAGAGAGTCTGATAAACGCAACTGACCTGAAACGCGCATACGGCGATCATTTAAGAAAGCGCCACCGCCCCGGCTGGCCGTAAACAACTCATTACGAGACGGGTCATACACCACAGCTTGAACCACTTGGCCGTGTTGACGCAAACCAATCGATACAGCAAAGGTGGGCAAGCCATGAATGAAATTAGTGGTGCCATCAAGCGGGTCAATTACCCATTCATATTCGGCGTCTTGCTGTTTATTCTGATGCGTAACCCCAGACTCTTCTGCTAAAAAGGCGTGGTGAGGGTAAGCCGTGTGCAAAATATCAATAATGGCTTGTTCGGCTTCGTGGTCAATGTCTGTGACATAATCTCTGGCACCCTTTCGGGTGATCTCGAGGCGATCTGGGTTTAAGCTGGCACGATTAATAATTGAACCGGCGCGGCGTGCAGCTTTTACGGCGGTAGTGAGCATTGGATGCATATTAAAAAAGACTTTCCTTGAGCAGCAAACATTGGATTTTAGATGAATCTAGCATTTTCTCGTATTCGGTACGTTTTATCAGCCCCTAGTCACCCCGGAAACGTCGGCTCAGCCGCCCGGGCTGCCAAAACAATGGGGTTTGACGATTTATGGTTAGTCAACCCTAAAACCGCCCACATGCAAAAAAGTGACGAAGCCATTGCTTTGGCCAGCGGTGCGGCCGATACGTTAGCTAATATACACATTGCAGACACTTTAACGCACGCCCTCGCCCCCATCACCCTGTCATTCGCTTTAACGGCCCGCCCGCGCGACTTAGGGCCACCTGCTTGCGATATTAGGCAAGCAGCCATACTAGCCAAAGAACACCTACTCACTGGGCCTGATGCCCGCGTAGCCATTGTTTTGGGTTGCGAACGTTCGGGGTTAAGTAATGCTGAGGTTGCACTGTGCCACTATGTTTGTCACATACCTGCAAACCCATTGTATAGCTCGCTCAACATTGCGCAAGCGCTTCAGCTTGCCGCCTGGGAAATGCGTTACGCGTTGATTGACCCGACAGAGCGCATGCCTAGCACCCCCATTTTGCAAGACGACCCAGGTCGTCAGCTGGCACCCCAAGCCGCAATAGCCGCTCTACTACAACACTGGCAAGAAGCCTTGATCGCGATTCAATTTCTTGACCCAGAACGCCCTAAAAAACTCGTGGCGCGCATGCAACACTTATTTAACCGGCCACGCATGACACAAGATGAAGTCGACATGATGCGAGGGGTATGCACGGCTATCATCTCGTCATGTCGGTTACGATAAACACATGATGTTTGAACGCCTACGCGAAGATATTCGTTGCATTCTTGAACGCGACCCTGCAGCACGCAGTCGGTTAGAGATTGTGACGTGCTACCCCGGCTTACATGCCATTGTTTTGCACAGACTCTCACATAAACTGTGGTTGTCAAGCTGGTTCACACTTGCACGGTTTATTTCTCAAATAGGTCGATTTTTGACCGGCATTGAAATTCATCCGGGTGCAAAAATGGGGCGTCGTGTTTTTATTGATCATGGATACGGTGTTGTCATTGGTGAAACTGCCGTAGTGGGTGATGACTGCACCATTTATCAAGGCGTCACGTTAGGCGGCACACGGCTATATAAGGGTGAAAAACGACACCCTACACTGGGCCAAGGTGTTGTGGTCGGGGCTGGTGCGAAAATATTGGGTGGCTTTACGGTGGGTGACAACGCCCGCATTGGGTCAAATGCAGTGGTGGTAAAACCTGTGCCGTCAGGGGCTACTGCGGTAGGCAACCCCGCACGTATTATTCAGGTTGATAATGAACTCGGTGTGCTGAGTAAAAAACACGGCGACTTGTCAATGGGTGTTCAAACAACCCACGCATCATCAAGGGCTTCAAACACATTTAATGCTTACGCAGCCGATGCCGGTGACAACGACCCGTTGGTAAAAGTTTTGCATGAACTAATTGACCATACAGCGCGCCAAGACGCCCGTATTTCTGAGCTATGTAAAGCGGTTGATTCATTAGGCAAAAAAATAGATAGCCCCGATGATTCGCTTGATGCCGAACGGTTAAGCAAATTAGTTGAATAATCAACTATCAGATTTAATGTGTTGCGCTTTTAGCGATTGTGACTCAACGTAGTCAAGCTCAAGCGCAGCTTTTTCAACTAGCTTTTCTGGCAATTGTGTTTGTATTGAAACACCCAAAGACTCAAACTGCCCGGCTTGTTTAATCAAATTATCACGACCAGTGTATAGCTGTCCCATTGCCTTTTCAAACGACGTTTTAGCGCTGTCGAGTTGGTTGCCAAGGGCTTCCATGCTAGCTAAGAAGCTGATTAACTTTTTATACACTTTGCCTGCTCGGTCAGCCAATTCAGCTGTGTGTGCATTTTGTTCTTCAAAGCGCCACAGCTGCCGCACAATATTTAAACTGGTTAACAGGGTTGTTGGCGTGGCCACTAAAACATTTTTTTCTAATGCTTTTTGAAACAACGATTCGTCAGCTTTTACCGCTTCCACAAAAGCCGATTCTACCGGTATGAACATAAAAACCATTTCAGGACTGTTCACACCGGGTAAATCATAATAGGCTCGATCTGACAGCTCAGTAATACGATCTGAAATGGCTTTAATGTGTTCATTCAAAGCCTGTTTTCTCGCCATGTCGTCTTCCGCATTCACGTAACGCGTGTAAGCGTTTAATGAGACTTTGGCATCAATAATTAATTGCTTGTTTTGTGGCAAATAAACAATCACATCAGGGCGTTGTCGCTGACCACTTTCATGCTGAAAGTTTTTCTCAGCCCTAAAATCAATATCAGGGCGTAGGCCTGATCGATCTAATACATTTGCCAACACTAACTCGCCCCAATTACCTTGCTTTTTAGACTGCCCTTTAAAAGCAACCGTTAAGCTGTGGGCCTCTTCAGTCATTTGACGGTTTAACTCGCTTAAGCGCGCCAACTCTGCTTTAAGCGTCGCTTGTTGTTGTGTATCGTAAGTATGTATTTCTTCAACGCGGGTTTTAAATTCAACTATACGTTGACGCAAGGGGTCGAGTAGCTGACCCATATTATTTTGATTTTGTTCGGTGAAGCGTTTTGATTTTTCTTCCAAAATATCATTTGCTAACGACTTAAATTGGTCTGACAAAGCTTGCTTTGCATCGCCCAAAAGCTTGAGTTGGTCTTGCGCATGCGTTTGTTGCAATTCGTATTCTTTTTGCAAGGTTGAAAGCTGGGTTGTCAAGTTACCGACGTTCGATTCAGCAGCGTGGCGAGCAATTATTTCGGCGTTTTTATCATGCTTGAGTTGATCGGAATGCATTTGTAAGTTGGAAACTTGCTCTAAAGCCCGAGCCAATGATTCACGAGCCATATTCAAATCGTGTTGCGTCGTTTTAGTAAATTGTTCAGTTTCATTTAGTTTATTTTCTAAATTTGCCGTATGGTTTAGGCGTTCTTGTAAGACGGCAATATCGCTTGATAACTCTGCACGCCCTTGCTCGACACCTTGCACTAAACCCTGGGCTTTTTGCTTACGCAACACCAACCCAATAAAGCCCGCACCCAATAAAAATGCCACAAAATATTCTAATAAGCGTATTAATTCGGGTGTCATAAAAAAAACCTCAACAAAAACTAAAATTTCAAGTGTTCAACACAGGTTAGACTAACTAGTGGTGCGCTTGCAATTAAAAACCCTATGAAACCACATTTAAACCTACAAGCAGTCGCTGCGCTCGATTCAACAGACAGCGCTAAGCATACCCCCATGATGCAACAGTTCCTCAAGCTCAAGGCTGAGGCGGGATCAATGCTGCTTTTTTACCGTATGGGTGATTTTTATGAGCTATTTTATGAAGATGCTGAACGGGGGTCACGCCTATTAGGCTTAACACTCACCAAGCGCGGTAGTTCTAACGGCGTACCGATACCCATGGCGGGTGTACCCGTTCACGCGGCTGAACAGTATTTAGGCCGATTGGTTGCCATGGGCGAATCAATCGCTGTTTGTGAACAAATTGGCGACCCATCTTCCAGTAAAGGCCCGCTTGAACGAAAAATTGTTCGATTGGTCACACCCGGCACGCTGACTGATGATTCTTTTTTACCTGCTAAAGCTGATCGTTGCGTAGCCTCGTGGTGGCAGCACACAAGAGCAGGCAAACCAACCGGTCGTGTCGGCGTAGCTTGGTTAAACTTAGCCAGCGGTGAGTTTCGTGTAAGCGAGTGCAGTAGCGAACAGCTTGAGTCTGAATTGCATCGTATTGACCCAGCCGAGGTCATTAGCGCAGACACCGCCAATAAACCGTTTACGTTGGCTTGCGCCCAAACGCGCGTGCCTGATTGGCACTTTGACACTCGTAATGCACTTGAACAATTAACGCATCATTTTGCAGTCGATTCTTTGGCTGGGTTTGATGTGCAAGACCTCGAGGTTGGTTTATGTGCGGCCGGCGCCTTACTTCGATATGCCATTCGAACACAAGCAACGTCGTTACAACATATTCAAGCGATCAGTGCCGAGCGAGCCAGCGATTTTGTCTTAATGGACCAAGCCACGCGGCGTAACCTTGAGCTGACTCGCACCATTTCAGGTGAAGACGCCCCCACTTTATTTTCATTGCTTGACCATTGCGGCACCCCCATGGGCAGCCGTTTACTAAGGCGGTGGTTACATCACCCTTTACGCGACGCCAACCCGATTCGAAGACGTCAAGCTGGGGTGGGCATTCTGAGCAATAGCCCTCATATGAGTGGGTTACAAAAAAGTATCGCGCAACTTCCTGACCTTGAGCGCATTGCAACCCGGCTTGCTTTAAAAAGCATCAAGCCACGCGAACTGGCCAGCTTACGCGACGCCTTATGCCAATTTCCAGCATTGAGCGCTATGCTGGTGCAGGTGACGAGTGAATCAAATCAAAACCAACTTGATCAAGTACAAACCGACAACCCATTAAGTAGCCTTTTACATTCGCTTGTCATCGACACGCAACTGGGCGCCTTGCTTACAACCGCGATCGCACCTGAACCTGCCGTACAAGTTCGCGATGGTGGCGTTGTGGCTGATGGCTATGATGCCGAACTTGATGAACTCAGGCAACTATCAAGCGATCAAGGTCAGTTTTTAATTGACCTTGAGACCCGTGAAAAGGCCCGTACAGGCATTCACAATTTACGTGTTGAATTTAACCGCGTGCATGGTTTTTTTATTGAAGTCACGCGCGGGCAAGTTGACAAAGTACCCGATGACTATCGACGCCGACAAACCCTAAAAAATGCTGAACGCTTCATCACCCCTGAACTGAAACTATGGGAAGACAAAATACTATCGGCCCAAGACCGTTCATTAGCAAGAGAGAAGTGGCTGTATGAGACCCTGGTCGACACGCTGCTGCCTTACGTTCCCGCCTTGGTTAAAGTCGCTCACGCCGTTGCTGAAATTGACGTGTTAACCGCACTTGCACACCACGCAAAACTGAATGCCTGGGTTCAACCGAACATCGTTACACAGTCAGGCATAAATATTGTAGCGGGTCGTCACCCGGTTGTTGAGCGCACCATCGAACGCTTCACACCCAATAGTTGTTTACTTAGTCCAGAACGTTCGTTACTCATTATTACTGGCCCCAATATGGGGGGTAAATCAACGTTTATGCGACAAGTCGCCTTAATTGTGCTGCTCGCTCAAGTGGGTAGTTTTGTACCCGCCACCTCAGCAAGCATTGGCGCCGTTGATCGTATTTTTACGCGTATTGGTGCAGCTGATGATTTGGCAGGTGGACGTTCCACCTTCATGATGGAAATGACTGAAGCAGCAACCATTTTGTCAGCCAGCACCTCAAATAGTTTGGTATTAATTGATGAAATTGGCCGTGGCACCTCTACCTACGATGGTTTAGCACTGGCCTGGGCTATTGCTTTCCGTTTGTTAACGCACAACCGGGCTTTAACGTTATTTGCAACCCACTACTTTGAATTAACGCGCATGCCAAACGATAACCATTGTGCGGCGAACGTGCACCTTGCAGCAACCACCTCGGCCGGTGGCATTGTGTTTTTACACGAAGTACATGCAGGGCCCGCCAGTCGAAGCTATGGCATACAAGTGGCACAGCGTGCAGGGGTTCCAGCAGCAGTGATTCGTCACGCTACGCGTGAGCTTGATAAGCTTGAAGCACAAGGTGCGCCATCGCCCCAATTAGGTCTATTTACCGACCAATCAGCCAACACGCCAACACCACCTGAACCCGTTGAACACCCCAATCAAGATCTGATTGATGCTTTGGTTAATATTGACCCAGATAGTTTAAGCCCGCGCGAAGCCCTTGACGCGTTGTATGCATTAAAGAAAAAACTCGCTGAATAATCAATACACAGTTAGCCCATGCAAGCCTAAAATTCTAAAGATATGAAGCAACCCAAAACTAAACACTCACCTATCATTCATGACCCGCGTACATTGTTAGGGGGTATGAGCCCAGCACAATTTATGGCGGAATATTGGCAAAAAAAACCGCTGCTTATTCGTGGGGCATTGCCTGATCTGGTTCCACCCGTTCCGCTTGCGCAATTAAAGCGACTGAGCCGTCGCGATGATGTTGAATCAAGACTCATTTGGCGTGAGTCAGATCAATGGTGCATGGAACAAGGCCCGTTTGATGATTTACCCCGCGCCACTGAAAAAGAATGGACACTACTCGTGCAGGGAGTCGACCTGCACGACGACGTAGCCAGCGATTTATTACACCAATTTAATTTTATGCCTGCTGCACGGCTAGATGACATGATGGTTAGTTATGCCACCGATGGGGGTGGTGTTGGGCCACATTATGACAGTTACGATGTATTTTTAATTCAAGCGCTTGGCAATCGTCGTTGGCGTTATGGTGCTCAAAAAGATTTATCACTATTGCCCGACCTGCCGTTAAAAATTTTGGCAAACTTTCAACCTGAGTTTGATGAAATACTTGAGCCCGGCGACATATTATATTTACCACCGCACTTGGCACACGATGGCGTTGCTGTTGGTAACTGCATGACTTTATCTGTTGGTTTCAAAGCGCCAAATGCCGCGACCTTAGCGCAGGGCATGCTTGAAGCCGCATCTGATCAAATCGCTGCGCGCAGCAGTGCTGGTCAAAGCGCATACGCAAGCCCGCCCCTACCCGGCCCGCGCCTTCAAAACCGCTTTAAAGACCCTGGGCAGCAGGCTGTAGACACCTGTTCGGCGATACCAAAAAAGCTAATTGAGGCCGCCTGCGATGCGATGAAAGACATTAAGTTTGATCGCAAACTAGCCAAACGTTATTTAGGTTGTTGGCTAACAGAGCCTCACCCACTGGCTATTTTTGATCCGATTAAACGCAGCGTAGTGTTAGCTACAAATTTGAAATCTTTAACAAAAGGTAGCTGGAAACTCGATCGTCGTACCCGTATGCTTTATGCCGACAACGTGCTTTATGTGAACGGTGAAGTGGCCACCGTTGCAGCAAAGGCTGTTTTACGCGAGTTGGCCAATACCCGCAAATTACCCGCTAAACGGCTTCAAACCAGCCGTCGAGCTCAAGAAATTTTGACGTGCCTAAACGAGTGGACAAAAGCGGGTTGGTTGCACTGGCAGCCAACCTCATCACACTAATCGCACTAATAAGCCGGTTAGAACTAATCGACATGACTAGAGCTAACCAACCCCGCAACCGTAAAGCCTAAAAAATTTACATTTGGCCTGACAAAACGGTCAAAATACGTTTAGCCGTTTCGCTGGTATCTTGCTTGTTATTAGCATCAAACACTTTCACTATGGTGTTGTTGCCTTCTTGTACCAAGTTTAAGCGATACAGTTGCGCCACTTGTGGGTCTTTTTTTCCAAAGAAAAATCTAGATAATGCGCTGGGCTCTTCACGCTTGATGCCGGTATCGGTGTCAACATAACGTACAAAGAAATCACCCTTTGAACGGTCGCGGTCGTCAACTGCGAAATTGCCTGAATCAAGGGCAACACCGACACGACGCCAGGCTTTATCAAACGGCTCGGCAATACTAAGGGTAGCGGTGGCACCGATATTGTTGGTAACCGCCGGCTTTTGTTCATCAAGCTGCGCTTGTGCCATTTTCTTACGTGCGTCTTCAACCCCTTCACCCAAAGCCACCATCAAACGTGCCAACATAGCGGCATTTAAACCTGGGTCTTCGCGACCGTTTTCCCACTTCACCGATGTTTTATCAACCCCGTACTGAACCTCGTTCATGTGTTGGTGTGAAATGTATACGGTGGTATTTTGGCCATCGCGCTCAATAATAGTGCGAAATTTATCGCGTGTACCACTGTCATAAATGGTGTCAAGAACTGAACCGAGCGCTTGACGCAGCCAAGACTCAGGTATTTTGGCGCGATTTTCAGCCCAATTTGTGACCATGATGCCTGCTTTAGGGTCGTTAACAGCTAGGCTAAAACCGTTATTAACCCAAAAATCAACAATTTTGGGGTACAGCTGGTCGGGCGACAATTTGACGTTTAACCACCGCAAATCACCGTCTCGTTTAACTTCCATGTCGGGGTAACTAGGCAATACCTGGGGCTGGCCCATACCCGCTACGGGTTTGCCGTCTTTAGTTTGCGCCTGAAACTGAGAGAAAGTTGTTGAACCTGTTGCTGGCGCACGGTAACGGGGGTCAGCTGCGGCTTGCGTTAAATCTGGTGGAACACTTAATGGGTCGGTGCGTTTAACTGACGAATAGTCAATCGAATTTTGCCCACCAAGGGTATCTTTTAAACTCGAACAACCTGATACCAGAATAACGGCTGATAAAAACCCGCACGTCATGAATAAACGTATCGTTGATGGGGTACTGATTTGATTCACAATATACCTGCCTTTGTAAGCGCTTCACGAAGCGCAACATGGTGCTGAGCACCTAACGTAACAAGGGGCAAACGCATACCATGTTGAATACGCCCCATCTCTGCAAGTGCCCATTTTACAGGCACCGGATTGCCCTCAACAAATAACAGTTTATTCAGAACTGATAATTTTTGGTCAATTTCACGAACGCGGGCGATATTAACTGTTAGTGCCGCCTCGCACAGCTCATGCATAGCGCGTGGCGCAATGTTGGCTGTCACTGAAATATTGCCCACACCCCCTAATAAAATTAAGGCGGCAGCGGTGGTATCATCACCACTGATTACGTCAAAGGTAGCGGGTTTGCGCGCAATCAGTCTTGACACGCGACCAATATCACCGCTGGCATCTTTAATGCCAATCACACCGGGTATGGCAGCTAAGCGCAAAATGGTTTCTTGGTCAAGGTCAGCGACGGTGCGGCCTGGCACGTTGTAGAGCAAGGTTGGCAAATCGACGGCTTCTTGCACCGCCTTAAAGTGCTGGTACATACCCTCTTGAGAAGGCTTGTTGTAATAAGGAACGACTGACAGGCCAGCTTGTGCGCCCGCCTTTTGTGCATATTGAGTTAACTCAATTGCTTCAAGGGTTGAGTTGGCACCTACCCCCGCAATCACCGGTATACGACCCGCTGAATGCGTCACAGCAATACGTATCAGCTCAGCATGTTCGTCTACATTAACCGTAGGCGACTCGCCTGATGTGCCAACCACCACAAGCGCGTCAGTACCCTCTTTGATGTGCCAGTCGATAAGGCCCCGGTAGGCATCGTAATCAAGTTGCCCATCAGGGTGCATGGGGGTAATGAGTGCAACCATGCTGCCTTTAAATTTTGGCATTGGTTGAGTGAGGCTTGTAGAAGTCATAAAAAACCCAAAAAATTAAATAACAAACACTTTGGTTTGAGATTCAAATATTTTAACTAAATAAACTCAATAAACTAATTAAACTAAATTTACTGAATAAACTAAATAAACCATTGCACAATAAATCGACCCAACATCATAAAGGGTTCGATCATGACCCAAAGACTTCCCGTAATAAGCAAAACAATCAGTATGGCCATGCCGTAAGGCTCAAGGCGCCCGTACTGCATAGCCCATTGACTCGGCAAGAGGCTGTATAAAATGCGCCCGCCATCTAAGGGCAACAAGGGAAAGAGATTTAAAGCCATCAAAACTAAATTAATTTGAATGCCAATGACAGCCATTTGAAACCAAAAACTATCGCGCAACACCCCAGCATCAAGCATTAAACGCACGCTTAAGGCCCACATAATCGCCATCCATAAGTTTGAAGCGGGGCCGGCCAATGCCACCCACAACATATCGCGCTTAGGTTTATTAAGCCTATTAAAGTCAACCGGCACCGGCTTAGCCCAACCAAACAATAAAGGTGGGCCACCCATGAGCTTAGAGGTCAGTAAAATGCCCAATGGCACCAGTACCGTTCCAACCATATCAATATGGGCAATGGGGTTTAAGGTGACTCGACCCGCTAGGGTTGCGGTGGGGTCACCAAACATGCGAGCAACATAACCGTGTGCTGCCTCGTGCAGGGTAATGGCAAAAATAACAGGTAACGCATAAACTGCGATGGTTTGAATCAGGTCATTCATTGAGAAAGATATTTCCTTTTAAGCTAAACCAATATCAGCTAAGTTGCCGCGACCCTGTCGCACAACAATAGGCTCGTTGGACGTCAAATCAATGACCGTGGTAGGTTCCCATGGGCAGTCACCACCGTCAATAATGGCTTGAATCGAATGCCCCATTGATGCCAAAATTTCTTCAGCGTTTGCCATGGGCTTATCATCGCCTGGGGCAATCAGTGTCGTAGACACCAGTGCTTGACCGATCTCAGTTAACAACGCTTGCGTGACAACGTGTGGCGGCACCCGAATACCAATGGTTTTACGCGAAGGGTGCGATAAGCGCTTGGGTACTTCACGAGAGGCTGGCAAAATAAATGTCCAGGGGCCAGGGGTGGCATGCTTGAGCATGCGGTACTGGGCGTTGTCGACTTTGGCAAAATGACTGATTTCAGATAAGTCTCGGCAGATCAACGTTAAATGATGGCGCTGATCTAAACCCCGACTTTTTCGTAAAGCGTCGGCTGCATCGCGATCATCTAGGCGCGCAACCAATGCATAGCCCGAGTCGGTTGGTACCGCAACTAAGCCGCCGGCAGCAAGAATTTCTGCCACCTGTTTGATCACTCGAGGTTGCGGGTTGTCTGGGTGAACGGTAAAAATTTGAGTCATATTCGTCAGTTTAAACGTTAGATCACGCGATTGGGTAAACTACGGTTTGTCATATGGTCTCCGTAGCTCAACTGGATAGAGCACCCGCCTTCTAAGCGGGAGGTTGCGTGTTCGAGTCACGCCGGGGGCGCCACCCGTTTTTATAGGTACGGTGAGGCCAACCATACAATGCGGTCGCGCAAACGCCAAAGAAATGGCCGTGACTTCAACGCTTTAATGGTTACACGTTCTGCGCCTTGAATAATGTGGTCAATACGCTGTGTTAACTGTTGCGCAAGCGGCATGTTGTAGACCTCAATATCAAGCTCAAAGTTAAGCCGCAAACTACGTGAATCAACATTAGTTGAGCCTACATAAGACCAAACACCGTCAACAGTGCACAGTTTTGAGTGATCAAAAGCACCCTGACTGCGCCAAACTCTAACCCCGGCTTCAATCATCTGGTCGAGCTGAGCATCCATAGCGGCAGCCACAAGTTTTAGATTGTTGTTTCCGGGAATCACCACATCAACCGTTACACCGCGCCGTGCAGACGTTTTAAGGGCTTCAATTAAGGTGATATCGGGTAGAAAATAAGGTGACTGTAGCCGAACGTGGTTTTGTGCAACTGACAACACACCTAGCAACATATTTTGATTACAACCCAACATTCGATCTGGGCCAGAACGCACCGCGCGTATGGGAATATCTTGACCATGAGCCCATTCAAGACGGTCAAGCTGCCAAGCGGGGCCTTGCAGATGCTCTTTGGTCGTAAATTCCCAATCGTGCACAAAGCTTTCAAAAAGCTGATGAACAATTGGCCCTTCAACGGCAAAATGGGTGTCGTGCGTTAGGCTGTCGCCGGCATATTCACGCATAAAGCTTTCACGCACATTCATGCCACCCGTTAGTGCATAGCGACAATCTGTAATAAGTAGTTTGCGATGGCTACGCAAATTTGCGTACGCTAATCGTAACCCTGGAAACGTGGTCATAAACAAGGCCGTTTTAATACCCTCAGCCAACAGAGTTGATGTGATGGGTGGTCTTGAATAACGCGAACCAACCGAATCAATGAGTACGCGCACCTCAACCCCTCGCGCGCAAGCCTCTTTTAAAGCCTGCACTAAAGCCAAACCGGCTCGATCATGGTCAAAAATGTAGCTTTGCATGGCGATTGATTTCTGAGCCTTATTAATGGCTTGAATCATTGCCGGATACGTTTCATCACCCCCATCTAACAAGCGAATGGCATTACCTGAAACAAGTGGAAAAAGCGTAACTTTATCGCCTAGTTGGTGCATGGGTTTAAAGTGCTGAGCACCGTATATAGAGACATCAGAGACTTCATAAGAAGACTTGATCTTTGCTTCAAGATTTTCGTCTTGCACACCGTTAGTTAAATGCTCACTTTTTTTGCGTTTGACTTTGATGCGTTCACGACGAATGCGGTTAATACCTGCAACAAAATAAAAAAACGCACCAAATAATGGTGAAAACAGAATGATTGCCACCCAACCAATGGCAGCACGCACGTCTTGTTTGGTCATGGCGGCATGCACGGAAGCGGCAATACTGGCGACAATACTGACGATTAAGACAATATGAGGCCAGTATGTCCAGAAAAATTCATTGGTAGTAGAAACAATTGCGTTCAAAACGTACCCTCAAACATGCTAATATTTCGTTCTTTGGTGGCTGTAGCTCAGTTGGTAGAGTCCCGGATTGTGATTCCGGTTGTCGCGGGTTCGAGCCCCGTCAGTCACCCCAGTACTTCATACTCGTACTTCATATCAGTACTTCGTATCAGTACTTCATATCAGTACTTCACTGCACTTTCGCATTTAGGCACCATTGCGCCCTAAATGCCTCATCTACTTTCACTTTAAACCAGCGTCCACCATCTCGCGCCTTGTATAAAGGCTGCATGTTAGCGATAAACGACCAACGCTGAACGTCGTAGTCTTGTATGCGAACCCAATAGGTTCTATTGGGTGTTTGGCACATACGCGGTATCAGTTCATCATAATCAACTAAAGTATCTTGCCCCAGCGTGGGGTTAAATTCAGCTGCATCGGCTAGCTCGTGGCGCCAATTGTCGCCTTTGGTCAGGGTATTCCAATGCGTAACAACCCATGCGGGTTGTTTACTGCCCGTATAGAAAGCGCTGTCAAACGGGTAAATATCAATAAAAATAAAGCCATCATCTACCGTTTGTTCGCTTTGAATCAGCTCTGCAAATGGTTTGGTACTGTCTTTTTGAACAAACAAAAAGATTGTTAAGGCTATTACGCAGGTTATAGCACCGGCAATAAAAAAGGTCAGTATCTGTTTGTAAACTTGGTTGTGGCGCAAACCTTTTAAACCAGCAACCAATGCCTCAGCCATAAGTATGGCTAAGGGGGGTATAACAGGTACGGTATAACCGATCAGTTTAGAAGCGGGAATTGAAAAAAACACAGTTATCAATATGATCCAGATCATCATTAAGGCAAACCACTGCGCGTAACCCGCATAACGAACCGCAGCACGCACAGAGGGTCTGATGAACTCAAGTAGGGCTAGCGACCAAGGTAGCGTAAAACCCAGTAGAACAGGTAAGAAGAACCACCAAGGTTGTTGCTGATTAAACCCACTGGTTAAAAAACGCTCAAAATGTTGAACCACAAAAAAGTAATGAAAAAAACCACTATGTTGAACTTCCATGGCAATAAACCACGGTAGGCCAACCAACAAAAATGATAGCCATACACCAGGCGCTAAAAGCACGGCAAAGCCTTGCCAACGTCGTGTTGCCAGCAACCAGAAAAACAAAACGCCACCGGGCAGTGCAATACCAATGAGCCCTTTTGATAAAATAGCCAGCGCTGCAAAAGCACCCATAGCCACGGCATAGCGCCTATAAGATAACCCAGCTTGGTGGCGTGACACCGCCTCAGCACCTGCTAAGATCGTTAACGTGATCATGCCCCCCACCAGCATATCGACGTTAGCGTACTGCGCTGCACCAAAAAAATAGGGCATGGTCACTAAAGCCAACAAAGTCACGGTGGCCACTTCAACCCCACGGTGGCGGCGCACAAACAAATACAAGCACATCACGGTTATCAAAGCGATTAGCAGCGAGGGTAAACGCGCGGCCCACTCGTGCGCACCAAATATCAAAAATGAATATTCAGTCAGCCAATAAAATAAGGGGGGTTTATGAAAATAAGGTAAGCCGTTTAGCAAGGGCGTCCAGGTGCTGTCAAAGCGCAGCATATCCCACGCGACGCCAACATAGCGCCCTTCATCGGGAATATGCAGCGGGCGCAACCAGGCCATTAACGACAACCACACCGCAGTCAGTGGAAACAGCCACGTGGGTGCACTCGGCTTCATTGCCCGAAACCAAATTTGGCAGAAAAATTCATTTATTGCATTCAAATTCATAAAAGCCTTTATCTTGACTTAAGACTATTTTAATAAACGTGCAATGGCGTGGCCCGCCACGACAAAACCTAGCGTGGCGGTGACCGTTACTGCAGAGCCATAACCTGAACACGCCAAAGCTGCGCCTGATTCTGGGGCAACCGACCCCTCTGACCAAGCCTCAGGCGTTAAAGTTTGTTGGTCAAACCAGAACGTGTCTACCCCCATTTTAGGGGTACGTTTTGTTTGTGCACGGGCAAAACCGTGCTGTTTTCTTAATATGTGACGAATACGTGCCAACAGTGCATCATGGGTGGCATCGCGCAAATCACCTTGCCGCAAACTCAGTGCGTCAGTTTTGCCCCCAGCCGCCCCACAAACCAATAGTGCCTGCTGCCTTTTTTGACAGGTCAAAATCATCGCTATTTTGGCGTGCACTTGGTCAACACAATCAATAACAAGGTCTGCGTCAGCATCAATCACGTCTTGAACATTTTGAGGCTCAACAAAAGCATCGTGACAAACCACTCGACAGCTCGGGTTAATGTCAGCCACACGGTCTGCCATCGCTTGAACTTTAGCTTGCCCAAGGGTGCTGCCTAAGGCATGAATTTGCCGATTAATGTTTGATTCGGCAATGTGGTCAAGGTCAATTAAGGTCAACGCCCCAACCCCAGAGCGCGCCAACGCTTCAACCACCCAAGACCCAACCCCGCCAATACCCGCAACCACGACCTTTTTTTGTGACAAAGCCACCATCGCGCCGCTTGCGTAAAGCCGATCAACCGCAGCAAAGCGTCGATTTAAATTTGGCGAAGGCTGATCATCAAATAGGTTAAGTGTTGTCATCAATCAATACTCGTTTGAACATTCATAAGTGCATTTTTACACGTTCGTTGCAATTAACTTGAGTTCTGCTCGACAAGTACCGCCGTTCACGCGAAAATAACGATATAAACCTCAATGACAAATCAAGCCGCCCCACCCGCCCAAGCCAAACAACCGCTTATACCTAAAGCGCTGGTTCTCTGCCTACTGCTCATGTTGGTACACATGACGCTTACAGGTGGGCGCATTTCAGTCATGCTGACGGGGCTCAGTTTGGGTATGAGCTCACTCAATGTCGGTATGCTAATTGCCGTATTTGCCCTCTTACCCATGTTGGTATCGGTTCGTTTTGGGCGATTAATTGACAGTATTGGGCCCTTTAAACCCATGCGTGCGGGCGCTATTGCAACAGTGCTTGGCGTTGCACTGCCTTTTATTTGGCAACATTGGTTTGCGCTGGGTTTAGCCGCTGTTTTTATCGGGCTAGGGCACATGACCTTTCAGCTAGCCGTGCAAGAGCAAATTGGGCTTGCCCAAGGTGAAACCCGATTAAAGCACTTTTCATGGCTATCGCTATCGCTTTCAATCTCGGGTTTCAGTGGGCCGCTGATTGCAGGGCTCTCAATTGATCACCTCGGTAATCGTTATGCTTTTGCTTTATTAGCTATAGCGCCCGTTATTGCCATTTTTGGGGTTATGAAACTTCGTACCCATTTAATTGAAAATCATACGCCCGTTCCCAAACCTGAAATCAAACCACGCGTTCGTGATTTACTCGCCATCACCCCTCTTCGCCACGCTTTCACTGCCAACTTACTTCTTGCTGGCGCCTGGGACACTCACATGTTTTTAGTGCCGCTTTATGGTGTGCAACGCGGCTTATCAGCCACCACTATCGGTATTATTTTGTCTTCTTTTGCCTTGGCTACGCTGCTTGTCAGGTTGGCATTACCCCTTATTCGCCGCCACGCCAGCCCCTGGCAACTCGTACATTTTGCAATGATCGCTGCCGGCATTAATTTTTTACTTTACCCTTGGTTCACATCAACTTGGGTGTTGATGTCGTTTTCTTTCGTATTAGGCTTATCGCTGGGTTGCACCCAACCGGGTATTTTGTCTTTGTTGCAGCAGTATGCCCCTGCAGGTCGTTCGGGTGAAGCATTCGGAATACGTATGGCCCTTGTTAACGGCTCGCAAGTGTCTCTGCCTATCGCTTTTGGTGCAATGGGTGTTGCAGTGGGCTTAGTTCCCTTATTTGCCACAACAGCAATCGCTGTAATGAGTGGTGTTTGGTTCACACGTCACGCAGACAAGCAAATCAAATAGACATGAAAATTTCTACTTCAACCAAACCTTATCTTGCCCCACAACTTGATACGTTTAGTTTACTGAACGACGAGCAGCGGCAAGCATCGCTTGAAAACCTATTGCAACAATGCCAATGGCAGTCACATCAAGACGTATGGGTCTATGGTTATGGGTCATTAATTTGGCGCCCCGAGTTTGATTTTGTGGAAAAAAGGTTTGCCACATTGCGTGGCCATCACCGCTCACTTTGCCTATGGTCTCGAGTTAATCGTGGTACGCCAGAAAGGCCAGGTTTAGTGTTTGGCCTTGATCGCGGGGGCTCATGCAGAGGGGTCGCATATCGCTTGCCTGCAAAAACCATACCTGAAACCTTTCAAAAACTTTGGGCCAGAGAAATGTCTACTGGGGCTTATGTGCCTAAATGGTTACGCTGCAGTACGCCCATGGGCGACATCTTGACGTTATGCTTTGTGGTCAACCGCCAAGCAGTCAGCTATGTACCCAAACTAGAAATTGACCAAACGCTTAAAATTATTGTCAATGCGCAGGGGCGGTATGGCCCTTGCGTTGAGTACGTTTTACAAACGCACCATGCGCTTGAAGCCGTGGGCATTCGAGACAAACGCCTAGCGGCTATTGCAACAGCTATCGGCGACCCTAAGCTTGGTGTGTCAACTACGCGTTAAACTAATCGTCTATGTTTATTAATGAAATGATTGTTAGATTTTGCGTGTTAATACCAGCGCTTGGGCAATCAAACCCCATAAGGTCATATTATGTCTGTCGCTGATATGCGTCAAAGTTACGATAAAGGTACTTTGCTTGAAGCAAACGCTGCCAACTCGCCGTTTAAACAATTTGAAAAATGGTTCGAAGAGGCCGTTACTGCTCAAGTGCCCGAGCCCACTGCCATGACATTAGCTACCGCTGATGCACAAGGCCACCCCTCTGCACGCATCGTGTTGCTTAAAGGGTTTGATGATTCAGGGTTTGTATTTTTTACAAACTACCTCTCACGCAAAGGTCAAGAGATTGCTTCACAGCCTTGGGCCAGCCTTTTATTTTTCTGGCAGGGCCTTGAACGTCAAATTCGTATTGATGGTCAAATTCACAAAATCAGTGATGCGGAATCTGATACCTACTTTCATAGCCGCCCGCTCGGCTCGCGCATCGGTGCATGGGCTTCGGCACAGAGCCAACCGGTTTCAGTCGAAGCGTTACAACAACAATTCGTTGATACGCAAACGCTACATGGCGAAACACCCCCTCGGCCGCCACATTGGGGGGGTTACTGCTTAGTACCCACCGCCTTTGAATTCTGGCAAGGCCGCCCTTCACGTTTACACGACCGACTGCAATACAAGCCTGATGGCAGCGGTATTTGGTATATTGAGCGTTTATCACCATGAGCACACCCCATTTAGCGACTGACTCACAAGCCTTTCGTCTTGCCCTCGGGCGCTTTCCAACAGGCGTCACCATTGTGACCACTCAACTGCCTGGTCAAGCCCCCATGGGCTTAACAGTCAGTTCTTTTAACTCAGTTTCACTGAACCCGCCGTTAGTCGTCTGGAGCTTGTCTAAACAGTCGTCTTCGCGCCTCGCATTTCAAAACTGTGAACGTTATGTGATTCATGTGTTGGCTGCTGATCAAATGAGTCTTGCTAACCGTTTTGCAAAAGGCACTCAGGCCGAGCGTTTTGAAGGCATCGGTTTAGCCTCTACACCCCATGGCGCCATAAGGCTTGATTTACCGTGCGCAGCTTGGTTTGAGTGCGTCAACAAACACGTGCATGAGGAAGGCGATCATTTAGTTTTTATTAGCTCGGTTGAGCATTGTGCAGACACTGAAACGTTGCCCCTCATCTATCATGCGGGCGGCTACGACCTCACCCCAAAAGGCACTTAGTCTGTATGCCCGTTGATATTGAATGCGTCGTGTTGGGTGCAGGGGTCGTAGGCTTAGCCATTGCCCGCCATCTGGCCTTGGCTGGCCATGAGGTATTTGTTACTGAGGCAGAGTCTGCAATCGGTACAGGTGTCAGTGCGCGCAATTCAGAGGTGATTCATGCCGGTATTTATTACCCGCCAGGTAGTCTCAAAGCAAAGCTGTGTGTTCGAGGCAAGGCTAAACTTTACGCTTATTGTCAAGACCGTGGCATACCCCATAAGCAACTAGGCAAACTCATTGTTGCTACCGATGCAACGCAACATGACAACCTTAAAAACTTACTCGCCAAAGGCCTTGCCAACGGCGTAGATGATTTGCAATGGTTCACTGCGCAGCAAGCCCAAACGCTTGAGCCGGCCTTGCATTGCACGGCAGCTATTTATTCACCGTCAACCGGTATTATTGACACGCATGCGTTGATGCTAAGTTTTCAAGGTGAAGGTCAGCAAGCCGGGGCTCAGTATGTGTTAAATAGCCCGCTTGAATCAGCTTATATTAAAGATGACGGATCGATTTCGTTAACGTTTAGCGATGCTGAACGCACTGAACTCACATGTCGCTGGCTGATTAATTCGGCTGGCTTAAACGCCCCCCACATTGCAAAAAAAATAAAAGGCCTTGCACCTGCTCACATACCCACCGCCTTTTTGTGTAAAGGCAGTTATTTTTCAATGCAAGGGCGCGTACCGTTCAGTCATTTGATCTACCCAGCACCGCATGAAGCCGGTCTTGGGGTGCATTTAACGCTTGATTTGGCTGGCCAAGCACGGTTTGGCCCCGATATTGAATGGGTCGAAAAAGAAAATTATGATGTTGACGCCAAAAGAGCAGATGCTTTCTATGACGAAGTGCGTCGGTACTGGCCAGACTTAAAAAATAACAGCCTAACGCCCGACTATGCAGGCATTAGACCAAAAATTGTAGGGCCTCTTGACCCCGCACATGATTTCGTGATTCAAGGTGAATCGACTCACGGTATACCTGGGCTTGTTAATTTATTTGGTATTGAATCGCCAGGCATTACGGCTTCCTTGGCTATTGCTGAGCATGTTTATGCCAAACTGAAAAGCTAAAATTGCAAATTCAACTTGAGAAAAATGAACAACTTGCTCCGTTGTTTAGGATGTGAAAGATGTCAAAGATTGAAAAAACGCGACTACACAATTCCTTACCTATTTTTTGTTTGCATCGTGCGCATATTATTAAGGCAAATTGAGACAAAATCTTGATCAATCGAAAGCATTTACTCCAAACAGAGCCTCACGGAAGCGATTCTTTATGTGTGCACCATCCCGCAATTGTATAGATAGAGGATGACGATTAGTATTGACTTTTATAACTAGAAGCAGCGGCCCCTGCGAACTGTATACCTTAGGAATCCAGGTTTTTAATTCGGGCAATGTGGACACTGTTGCAGTCTTAATAAAGCCGGTGGCCTTAGCCACAGCAGCAAGGTCAACTCCACGAGAAGTGTGCGTGGGTTGCATTCCAGTTTCACTGTAGAGTTCATTGTCGATAACAACAATTGATAAATTGTTGATTTTTTCTGCGCCGATTGTGGCGAGTGAGCCAAGACCCATCAGCATTTCACCATCGCCAGTAATTACAATCACACGATTTTTTGGTTGTGCGATCGCCAGACCTGCACCGATCATCGCGGCGCCACCCATACCACCCCAAAGATAAAAATTGCGCGGGTGATCCATGGTCCCCACGTCGTAGCAAGACGAACCGAGACCCGTAACAACCAGCGCATCACTACGATCTGCTAACAAGGCTTTGATCGACACACGGCGATCCAGGTTTGATTTTTGTAACATATCATTTGCTCCAGTCTTTAAAGCCGACCACACGTTGGCCAATCAGCACAGCTGCAGCGCGGTTGGTTTGAAATGCCATGGTTCCTGTAGCGAAAACTGTTTCGCCTAAGAGCGCAGCATCCGTGACATGTTGCACCACCACTCCGGCGTTTTCGAGAGCTTTCAATGTTCCTTGACCCATTGGCAGTTGCCATGGATTAAACTCGCCCCACTCTCCACGCATAGTGACAATCGCCAGCAGTGGAAAACGGCATTCACTTATGGTGCCCAACATATTGATGCAGTTGCCAACGCCTGACGACTGCATCAGCAAAACGCCACGATCACCGCCCAGCCAAGAGCCCGCAAGCATGGCAACACCCTCTTCCTCAGTAGTGAGAGATACCGATCGCATTTCTTTGTTGGCATGACAGGCCTTTATCAGCACCGAAAGACCCGCATCAGGCACATAAGCGATTTGCCTAATTCTGATTTTTTTGAGCACTTCGTAAATTTCCAACGGCCAAGTCGCTTCAGATTCTGGCTTCTTTGCAGCTTTCACGTTTGATCTCCGGTTGTGGGTCTGAGTTCTTATTAATTTTTAATTTTGCTGCGATGCGATGAATTATTCAGAGATATTGATCATCATTAATAGTTATTACAAATTCATCTAGAGTTTCAAGTACTGAGACCATTTGTTCAAAGCACCTGCTCTAAAAATTCACGCGTGCGTTTTTTTTGCGGATCGTCAAAAATTTGTTGTGGCGAGCCATACTCAACAATTAGACCGTGTTCAGTAAAATAAACTTTGTCTGAGATTTCCCTCGCAAAGGCCATCTCATGAGTGACCAAAATTGAGGTCAATCCCTCCTCAACGAGCTGACGGATCGTAAGAAGCACCTCTTTGCGGGTTTCAGGATCTAAGGCTGCCGTGACCTCATCAAAAAGCATAACCTGAGGCTGCATGGCTAACGCACGTGCAATCGCTACCCGCTGTTGCTGCCCACCAGACAATTCACCCGGATAACTTTTTTCCTTATCGGTAAGACGCACTTTCTTAAGCAATTCCCGCGCACGCATCTCGACTTCGTCCTTAGACTGGCCCAAGACATGAACAGGCGCCATCATGATGTTCTCTAATGTCGTTTTGTGAGGAAACAGGTTGTATTGCTGAAAGACGATTGACACATCTTTACGCAAGGGAATCATTTCTTTGTCGCTCGGCATCAGATGGACAGCGTGCGGACCAACAAATATTTCGCCCTTATCAATAGGAGTTAGCCCGTTTATGCAACGCAGAAGAGTTGACTTTCCCGATCCTGATGGTCCGATGATACACACTGCCTCGCCTGCGTTAATCATCATTGAAACACCATGTAAAACGCCTACCGAGCCAAATGCCTTGTGCACGTCGTTGATCTGTATTAAAGGGTTCAAAGAATGTGTCGTAGTCATAACGTATTCACTTCGTTTACCTGTTAACAAAAATGGTTCAAAAAAAATCATAGCAACTTAAATTCAACGCTCAGCAAATCGCAACTCAAGCCGTTTAGTAATAAGTGCGATTGGATAGCAGTAAATGAAAAACCACAACAATATGTAGCTATATATTGGGATCAAAAGCTCTGTTCGCCCTTCGGCGGCAATGATGCGCCCAACGACTGTCATGACTTCGCTGACACCAACTATCGAAGCCAATGTTGTAGCCATAGTCAAAATTGCGTACCAGTTCATCCAAGGCGGCAACATACGCTTGACACATTGCGGCAAGATTATCTGCCACAGAATTTGTCGCCGTGTGAACGCCAGAGACCTTGCGGCTTCCCATTGCGTCGTGGAAATCGACTGAACAGCACCTCTAACAATTTCTGCAAAATTAGCCATAATTGGAAGTGCAAGTCCTAGGGTCGCTTTGATCCAGTCGGGAAACGGGATTGTATAGCCCGCAAAATGAAATTCAAACGGCATCAGAAACATCACCAAGAATAGCAACACAAGCCAAGGTGAATTACGAAAGAACTGAACCATTATCCAGGAAGTACCGCGAACGGGTGCCATAAGCGATATGCGCGCGAACCCTAGAAACAGCCCTGCAACGGTGCCAATCAACATCGCCAGCGCACTGATTAGAAGATTAAAGCTAAAGCCCTTTGCCATCAAAGGCGTCCACTTTATAAGTATGTCAAGCACGCTTTCGTTAAGATCACGAGCCTGCACTTGCGCAAATGCAATGGAGGTTACTAGCAAGGCTAGCAAGCATATGCCTACTTTAAAGGTGACTTGCGAACCAGCGCTGTAGCGGTCTTTGGACCACGCCTGCTTTGTGCCGATACTCAATGGCAACATGACATCCATTTTGTCACCAGCGGTTTTCATTGGCCGAACCCAGGGACGCGTAGCCGCTTTTCGAGCAAGTGCATAGCAAGCGTTACGAAGCTTATGATGATCAAATAGGTAATTAGAATGGCAATCATCATTTCAGTCACGTTGGTCTGTTCCGACCATATCTGTGATGACATGTACAAAAGTTCTGGAACGGCAATGGCATATGCTAGCGTCGTTGCCTTAACAAGGTTCACTACATTATTAGTCATAGCGGGTATCGTTATACGTACCGCCAACGGAAGAACAATTAAACGAAAAATCTGCAAGCGTGTATAACCCAGGGATTTCGCAGCTTCGGTCATTGCCTTGGGTACCGCTTCAATGCCTGCACGGAAGATCTCAGCAACAAAAGCTGCCTCAAGTAGGCTTAAAGAAACCACAGCCCAACCCATTGAGCCAAGAATAGGTGTTCCATCGATTTTCGGTAATAAAGGACCAATAGCAAAATAGAAAAAATACAATTGGACTAACGGAGGTGTGTTTCGGAAAAACTGAACAAATCCGTTAGTGCACCTTTTAACAATAATTGACCTTGAACCTAACAACAAAACAATCAGTGCACCCAATATTAGACTTAACACCAAACAGTACGCTGAAAGTTCTAGTGTTGTGACAAGCCCTTTGAAAAAACGCGTTCGGTCATAACTATCATAAAAAATAGACAGCTTAATGCCATGGGTCTGATATAGCCACTTAAACCAATTTTCGAAGTAGTGCACGTTAAAAACCGCGTCTGTGGCTGTGGGGAACTGCGAAGCCCCTACTTGGTGCCAATTGAATTAGGCAAACAATGTAAGAGTTTTTCTTCGCAGTCAAACCAAGGCCTTTGAATTATTGGAATTTAGTCTGTTGTTCGATTAGATAAGGCGAGACGGGAATACCCCACTTTTTTTCAAGTTCAATAATGTAGCCAGTCTTATGCCATTCCTTAGTTAACTCACTGATGTAGGCAGTGAATTGGGGATCTTCTTTACGCACGCCTAAACCCCAAGGCTCAGGGTCAATTGAAGGCAATGCCATTGCGTAATCGGCCCACTTGGTGTCAGTCAATCCGGCAAAATATGTTGTGTCGTAAACCACTCCGACACAATTTCCCGCTTCGAGCGCCGCCATAGCTTCCGTTACGCCCTTGAAAACGACCATTTTGGCTGCAAATTCCTCTCCGGCACGACGGTTGTAATAGGCCCCTTGAATACCGCAAATAGGTTTGTCCTTAATATCAGCCCAAGTCTTCAGACCAGAATTTTTCTTAGCAAATACGTTGACAGCACCTGCGTAATAAAATGGTTGTGGAATGCTTACTATCTCTGCACGGTCTGGCTTGTAGGCCATCGTCGCGATCATTAAATCAATTCGACCCTGCTTAAGAAACTCCATTCTGTTCGCACCGACCACAGGAACCAGTTCTATTTTCACACCCAAACGTTTAGCTATGTCTTTTGCTAAGTCGATCTCCAACCCTACGATATTTCCAGATGGGTCCGTATATCCATAAGGTTTATAGTCGGCCTTAACCCCAACTACCATAACCCCTTTTTGTTTGATACTGGCTAGCGTATCAACTTGTGCCAAAGCCGATCCCGATGAAAAGACTGCAAGGCTCGCGAGAACGCCGAGACATTTCAAACGAAAGAAATTGTTATTATTCATGTTAACTCCTGAAGGTTGGAAACACGTTATTTAACGCAAAAGGAAATCGTACCCGGCTTTTATCAAAACCGTTGATATTATAATTACACATAATAACCATGCTATGCTTAGGTGATTTCCCTAACTAAAAATGTGACGGGCAATTAGAACCAAAGTTCGCTGAATAAAATCGTTGATGGTCAGATGGCTGAAATACATCAAAATCTAAATCACTCACTCGCGACAATAATCTCGCTGGCCAATTCCGGTAGTCTTTTAATCAAATGTGGCAAATACTTATTTAAAAGCAGATCACGCGCCTCAGCGGCAAGTCGACCTGCTGTTTGCTCCCATTCGCCTTCGCGTGTTACTAAAGTAATTTGTCGAGTTGGAGTTGGTGCAGGCAATTTGTGCACCGACACGCCGCCAAGGCGAGACAATCCCTGCAATATGTGTAGTGGGGTTGTGATAGCCCACCCAACCCCACTAGATACTAAAGAACACATCATGTATGCACTATCGACCTCAATGCGCCTGCCTGAAGGAACCCTCGCTAAACGCAGGTAGCGTTCAATAATGGCGCCAGTTGTTGAGCGACTGCTGTAGCGGATGAAAGGAAGTCCCCGAGCCAGGTCAACTAATGCGCTGCTAGAAGGATTCCACCATGTCTTCTCTGGAAGAAGCAAGACAAACTTTTCAGTAAGCAATGGAAGTCTAAATATACTGTCATATTCGTCTACTGAGTCACCAGAAACCACCAAGTCAACGCGCCGCTCTTGCAAATCGTTAATATGTGCTGGGGTCAAACCCTGAGAGATGAAAAGGTCACTGGCACGCTGCGCAGCAAAATGAACCAAGTCAGAGCCGATCGTGTCTGCGAACGAATCAATCATAGCTATGCGTAACGTAGGACGCTCGCCTAATGCAGCGATGTGCTGGGGCAATGCACTTAAGTCGTGCAGAATTCGCTTGGCCTGCCGCGTCAACTCGCTTCCCTCAATCGTGGTGCGAAAAGGTCGTCGCGAGCGATCAAACAGCACGCAACCTAAAATAGATTCTGCTTGTAAAACCAGTTGTGAGACTGACGACTGACTACATGATAAACGTTGCGCAGCCGCAGACATGCTTCCGGTCGTGGCTACAGCCAACACAGCCTCAAGGCAGTTTACGGACAAAGTCAATGCGCGACCTGGGTTCAGATGAGTAGATTCATGGGAGATTGACATAGGAACTCATTTTTTCATTAGTATTAATATTAATAATACTATTTATTTCAAAGCATGATTATTGTTGCACCAAAAAGATCAGCAAGTAGACAATAGCAGGTAGTTAAGTGGAGATATTTAAATATGAAGTACTCGATCTTTTCTCTTGCGAGACAGGCACTTCACAACCATGCTGATTGGCCAATGACTTGGCGTAATCCAGAGCCAAAAAAACATTATGACGTTATCGTCGTTGGCGGCGGAGGACATGGTCTAGCAACTGCTTTTTATTTAGCAAAGAATCACGGCATTAAGAATGTCGCAGTGCTTGAGAAAGGGTGGATCGGCGGTGGCAATACCGGCCGCAATACAACGATTGTGCGCTCTAACTACATGCTTGACGACAATGCTCATTTTTATGATTGGTCACTCAAGTTATGGCACCAGTTGTCACAAGAACTAAATTACAACGTAATGTTTAGCCCACGCGGGGTGCTCAACTTAGTTCATACCGAAGGGCAGCGTGACCAGTATTTTCGTCGTGGCAACCAGATGCGTCTTAATGGCATCGACTGCGAATGGATGACGCGCGCTGAGATCTCACGATTCATTCCACATTTAGATTGTTCAGAAGCCGCACGTTTCCCAATTTTTGGCGGGTTGATGCAACGTCGTGGCGGTACAGCACGACATGATGCAGTTGCTTGGGGTTATGCAAGGGCTGCATCTGCTCTGGGTGTAGATATTATTCAAAACTGTGAAGTTAAGGAATTTGTTCGACAAGATAACAAAATTGTATCGGTACGCACAACGCGCGGTGACATCTCAGCTGGGCAAGTCGGTATCGCAGTTGCCGGACATTCAGGTGTGGTCGCTGGGTTGGCGGGGCTAAAGTTGCCTATTGAGAGTTATGCGTTGCAGGCCTTCGTATCTGAGCCCCTCAAACCGGTAATTGATACTGTTATTACATATGGTGCGGGTCACTTTTACGTGAGCCAATCGGACAAAGGCGAGATGGTAATGGGCGGCGATCTTGACTTTTACCCTAGCTACTCGCAAAAGGGCAATCTGCCAGCATTGCAAGATGCGATTTCATGCGGTATGCAGATGTTTCCGATTTTGTCTAGAGTGCGCATGTTACGTCACTGGGGTGGCATTATGGACATGTCGTTGGATGGTAGCCCAATTATTTCCAAGACACCGATCGACAATTTTTACATTAATGGCGGGTGGTGTTATGGCGGCTTCAAAGCCACACCAGCCTCAGGTTGGGTGTTCGCTCATACCATTGCACATGATGCACCGCATGCGCTTAATCGAGCACATTCACTTGAGCGCTTTGAAACCGGTAAAGTGATTGATGACAAGGGTGCCGGTCCGACACCCCAATGGCACTAGGAGGCATTTATGCAACTATTCAATTGTCCATTTTGCGGACCGCGCGACCAGTCTGAATTTACCTATTTGCGTGAATCTTCAAAAATTCCAGCGCTTGATGCTGACACACCCGAATGGCAGAAATTTGTATATGAGCGCGACAACCCTTGTGGTGCTCACGCTGAATGGTGGCAACACAACCATGGTTGCCGTCAGGTATTAGAAATCATACGACACTTGCAGACGCACGAAGTTTTCGAGATCAGACTTCCTTGTGGTGTTGAGACTACCAAATGAGCGTCTCGCCAAACCAGCTAAAACAAGCCTACAGAGCAGCACAGATAAAGGTTGTTAAAGTATGAGCAAAAAACAAGAATTCCGACTGCCCTCGGGCGGGCGTGTCCGACGCGACCAGTCGCTGTATTTTCACTTCGACGGCAAACTTCTCCAAGGGCTGGCCGGAGATACGTTAGCCTCTGCATTACTAGCTAATGGCGTCAAACTGGTAGGCCGGAGTTTTAAGTACCACCGCCGCCGAGGTGTCTACAGCGCCGGTCCGGAGGAGCCTAACGCCTTAATGCAGTTACATGAAGGTGCGCGAACCGAGCCGAATACACGTGCCACAATGGTCGAATTAGTGGACGGCATACAGGTAAACAGTCAAAACCGGTGGCCTTCGCTTGCATTAGACTGGCGAGCTATTAATCAGAGTTTCTCAAAGTTGATCCCCTCTGGTTTTTACTACAAGACATTTATGTGGCCGCCCAAGCTCTGGATGTTTTACGAGGGACAAATTCGCAAGGCTGCAGGCCTTGGTTTATCTCCGCTTGAGCGCGACCCTGACCATTACGCAACCGAGTTCGCTCATTGTGACATCCTGATCGCAGGAAGTGGTGCCTCTGGGCTTTCTGCTGCATTGGCTGCAGCCCGGAGCGGCGCGCGCGTTGTGCTCGCCGATGAGCGAGCCGAACTAGGCGGATCGCTGTTGTGGGAAATTAAAGAGATCGACGGCAAATCGTCGACCCAATGGGCACAGCAAGCAATCGCAGAACTATCGTCAATGCCCAACGTTAGGTTATTACCCCGAAGCACAGTGTTCGGCGTTTACGACCACAACCTCATTGCAATCGCTGAACGTGTTACTGACCATCTAGCCCACCCGGACGCGGGACTTCCACGACAGCGCCTTATTCAGATGCGTGCACGGCGACTCGTGATGGCAACTGGAAGCATAGAACGACCACTCGTTTTCGCAGATAACGACAAACCAGGCGTTATGCTCGCGTCGGCAATTCGTACTTATGCGAACCAGTACGCCGTCTTACCAGGTCGAAAAATTGTCATCTTTACGAACAACAACGACGGCTATCGTAGCGCTTTTGACGCTAAGCGATCTGGCGCGCAAGAAGTTACAGTGATTGATACGCGTTCAAGCATAGAAGCAAGCTTACTCGCTCACGTCACTCAAGCCGGCATCAATCTTCATGTTGACTCCTGCATTGCTGCAGTTAATGGCCGTGCTGTCGAGTCGGTCGATCTCGTTCGGCGAGATGGCACCCCAATCACCCAATTGGCATGTGACCTTTTAGGTAGCTCAGGTGGCTGGAGTCCAACTGTACATTTATATTCACAGGGGGGCGGTAAGTTACATTTCGACGAGACACTCGCGAGTTTCGTACCGCACAGTATAAACGCCGCGATCATGCCAGTGGGTGCCGCCAACGGCGACTTCAGCCTCGCTGGCGCGCTCTCGCAAGGCTATTTGGCAGGCGTCGAAGCAGCGCGTCTGACAGGCCACATCGGAGGGACCAGTGCCATCTCGCCACCCAATTGTGAACCCGAGATCGCCATGCGCTTGGAACCGATGTGGCAAGCGGCGAGAAAATTTTCGCGTGGTAAGCGGTTTGTCGATATTCAAGATGATGTCACAATCGAAGATATCGAATTGGCCTATCGGGAGAATTTTCGCTCTGTTGAACATCTCAAGCGGTATACGACTTTGGGCATGGGAACTGACCAGGGAAAGACATCAAATGTCAACGGCTTAGCCATCATGGCTGAGCTTCGCGGCGAAGCAATTCCAGCTGTTGGAACAACTACTTTTCGACCACCCTTTACACCAGTAGCGTTGGGGCTTTTTGCTGGCACCGAAACCGGCAAGCATCAGACCCCAGAGCGGAGAACAGCATTGCATGACTGGCACTCGCGGCACGGTGCGGTCATGACCACAGTCGGTCACTGGGCTCGACCCAGAGCATACCTTCGTGATGGAGAAAATGTAGACTTGGCTTGGCAGCGCGAGAGTCTAGCTGTTCGTAACGACGTAGGGATAGTAGATGTGGGTACATTGGGCAAAATAGACGTCCAGGGCCCAGACTCACTTGAATTTCTACAACGAGTCTACTGCAACAATTTTCTCAATTTAGGGGTTGGTAGACTTCGCTACGGACTGATGCTGCGTGAGGACGGTATCGTCATGGACGACGGTACGGTTGCCCGCCTTGCAGATCAACATTACTTGGTCACGACAACGACGGTTAACGCGGGAAAGGTTATGAGCCATTTCGAATACCTGTTGCAGGTAGCCTGGCCCGAACTAAAGTGCCACGTCGTGTCGGTAACTGAACAATTCGCTCAGTTTGCGCTGGCGGGGCCGAAATCACGCGACGTATTGTCGGCTTTATTGCCTGATTGTGATGTGTCGGATAGTGCCCTACCTCATCTGGGAATCTTGCAGACCAAACTCGAAGGTCAGACCTTATCTATTTACCGAATGAGTTTTTCCGGTGAACGCGCCTATGAGATCGCGATTGGGTCTGATTGCGGCGAGAGTCTATGGACGAGGCTGTTGGAACTTGGCAAACCGTTTGGAATAGCTCCATATGGAACCGAGGCCATGGGTGTCCTACGTATCGAAAAAGGTCACGTGGCGGGCAGCGAACTCGACGGCAGAGTTACCGCAGCTGATCTAGGGCTGGGCAAATTGTTGCGCAAGGCGGGTGGCTTCATCGGTGCTGTCCTAGCGCAGCGAAGCGCTCTAGTCGATCTCCATCGTCTGGCTCTTGTTGGATTAGTTCCAGTTGATACCCTTCAGTCAATACGAACGGGTAGCCAGCTAATCGGTCTAAATGTAGAAGCAATCCCCGGTGAGGTGGTTGCAAAACAGGGTTTTGTTAGTTCGGCTACGCCGAGCGCATTTATAGGCCATTCAATAGCTCTTGCATTTCTTGAGAACGGGGTAACACTTTATGGCCAAGAACTGATTGCCGTCTCTCCCTTGTCAGGTGAGTCGACCCGTGTGCGGGTGGTATCACCAATCTTTGTTGATGCAGAAAATATTAGATTAAAAGGCTAATTATGTTAGAACGCCATTCCGCGCTTGCCGCGCATCCTAAAATGATGAATGCTACGGCGCAAAAGTCCCTAGTAAACGAACCCCCACTTCTTGAGTTGTCTGAGCGGAATGGGTTAGTTGTGTTACAGGTGTCAGCGTTTACATCAACAACTTTATACGTACAAACCTTGCTGGCTAAAGTTTTAGATTTGCCAGTTCCAGAGGCTAACCGCTTCAGCGGCTCAGCTAACAAAAGCTTTCGGTGCGTATCTAGTGGCGTTTGGCTACTAATCGGGTTACCTGATGAGTTGCCTTCTGTTGAATGGATAAGGTCACAACTCACCGGCAATGGCACGGTTGCCGACCTGAGTCATGCGCGTTGTTGCCTAAACCTAAGCGGCGAGACAGCATCGCGTACACTTGCAAAGTTTTGCGGTCTCGATCTGTTTCAACCCAAATTTCCCACTGGCAGTGCCACTAACACCCGCTTTGGCCATATCGGTATGCACCTTGCACGCACTGATGACATACCGACTTACGAACTTCTTGTGTTTCGCGGATACAGCGAATTCGTGTTTGAGGCACTGTGCTATGGTGCAGCTGAATTTGGCTATATTGTCAGAAAGTAACACAAGAATACGCATTGGCATGCTTTGCCAGCAACGGTTAATCATTCATTTTTAGCCTAAAGGTGCTGCATCTTATTTAAAGAACGTCAGCGAAAGAGCTGTTGCTAAAATTAGATGTTACCGAATTGAATAACCACTCATAGGAATAGACCATGATTGAAACATTTGAAATGTGGATCAACGGTCGCGCGACCCCTGGCTCAGGGGGTCGAATGCAAAGTCTCAACCCTTTTTCACAACAGGTCTGGGCGGACGTACCCGACGCTTCAACGCAAGACGTAGCTGATGCAGTTGCAGCTGCGTCAGCCGCCTTCGCTCATGGGCCTTGGCCGACCAGCACACCACAGCAGCGTGCAGCGATGCTGCGAAAGCTCGGCGACCTCGTCGCACGCGACGCTGAAAAGTTCGCGTTGATCGAGAGCCGTGATAACGGCAAACTTTATAAAGAAATGCTAGCGCAGTGGCGTTACATTCCCGAGTGGTTTTACTACTATGCTGGCCAGGCCGTTCAGTCTTTGGGTGAAGTGCTTCCAAGCGATAGGCCAAACTTTATGGCTTTTACTCGACGCGAACCTGTAGGCGTAATTGCCGCTATTACGCCATGGAACTCGCCTGGGCTTTTGATGGTCTGGAAGCTTGCACCAGCGCTGGCTGCAGGATGTACTTTTGTTATTAAACCTTCTGAGCATACGCCAGTGTCCACGCTGGTGTTCGCGAAGCTTGTTAAAGAAGCGGGCATCCCCGATGGCGTATTCAACGTGGTAACAGGTGGTGCTTCTGTCGGCCGCGCGCTGGTGACAAACCCACTCGTAAATAAGGTTGCCTTTACTGGCTCAGACGACGTTGGCGCTGCAATTGCTCAATCAGTCGCGGGCAGCTTCACTCGATTAACTCTAGAGCTTGGCGGTAAATCGGCCCAGATTGTATTTAGTGACTGCGACATACCTGCTACGGTCAACGGTATCATTAGCGGCATATTCGCTGCCTCAGGTCAAACCTGTTTGGCTGGTTCGCGGCTGATTGTTCACAGTAGCGTGCAACTCCAAATCGTCGAGGCGTTGGTTGCACGTGCCCGAACCATTAAATTAGGTGACCCGATGGATTCAGCCACAGAAATGGGTCCGGCCGCAACCGCCGCGCAGCACCAGAAAATTTTGGCAATGATTCAAGACGCTAAGTCTCAAGGCGCAGAAATAGCTGTAGGTGGTGGTTCTGGAGAGCTTGGTGGCTTCTTCGTGCAGCCCACTATACTAACTAACGTCACGCCGCAAATGCGCATCGCTCAGGAAGAGGTCTTTGGACCCGTTTTAGTGGTTATGCCCTTTAAAACTGAGGAGGAAGCCGTGCAACTAGCCAATGGAACGAACTACGGTTTGGCCGCTGGCATATGGACAAACAATGTGCGCTGCGCCCACCGCATGGCCGCGAAACTTCGTGCAGGAACAGTTTGGATAAACGCCTATCGAGTCGTGGCCCCGTTTGCGCCTTTTGGCGGCTTTGGCCGAAGCGGTATTGGCCGCGAAAACGGTCGTGAAGGCATGCTTGAATTCCTCGAAACTAAGACGGTGTGGATTGAAATGTCTGGCTCTACGCGTGACCCATTCACGTTGGGCTGAGGGAACGCGGGAATAAAAAAAGTTTTAAAATCATGGCATGATGACTGTTTTGACCGAGCTAGATGAAAAATCAAATTAATTTTAAAAGCCTGAAAGTATTGGTCGAATTTATAACAAGATAAAAACTTAAACACTTATGATCATGACTCACGCTAATGACTACGTTTTAACACTCTCGTGCCCAGATCGCATGGGTATTGTGCATGGGGTAAGCGGTCTATTACTGCAGCATCAAGGCAATATTATTGATGCACAACAATTCGGTGATGAGCAAAGCAATCAATTTTTTTTACGCATTCATTTTAATTTAGCATCAGCGTTGAATATTGAACCCTTACGACACAGTTTTGTTAGTTTAGGCAAAGAATTTGACATGACATGGAAGATTTATAATCTTTCCATAAAATCAAAAATTTTGATCTTGGTGAGCAAACAAGGGAACTGCTTAAACAATTTACTCTTTAGGGTTCGCAATCACCAGTTGCACGCTGATGTTGTTGGGGTCGTTTCAAATCATACTGATTTTGAAGGGTTGGTTGCCTCGTATGACATACCTTTTTATTACTTACCTGTTTCAACCGATACGAAAGCACAGCAAGAGGGTGACATACTAAAGCTAGTTGAAAAAACCGAAACTGATTTGGTAGTTTTAGCACGCTATATGCAAATTCTTTCCCCTACGTTATGCCAGGCCCTATCTGGGCGAGCAATAAACATTCACCACAGTTTTTTGCCCAGCTTTAAAGGTGCGCGCCCCTACTACCAAGCGCACGCCAGAGGTGTCAAAATCATTGGGGCCACCGCACATTATGTGACCCCTGACTTAGATGAGGGCCCGATTATTGAGCAAGATATTGAACGGGTTGATCACACCATGAGCGCACACGATTTGTCTGAAGTCGGTAGCGATGTAGAATCTAGGGTACTAGCGCGAGCAGTAAGCAGCCATGTTGAACACAGAATTTTACTCAATGGCAACAAAACAGTCGTTTTTAAATAAGCTTGCCCATTCATATAGACCAACATCACATACAAGAGACGTATTGTTTTGAATGAAGATCGAAAAGCTGAATTATTGAATATTGACCCCCACATTAAAGCTTGGGGCAAAAGCTTATTGCATGCTCGCACTCAGGCAGGTTTAGATATTAATGAAGTGAGTCGAAAGTTGCTGTTGTCAAAAAATCAACTTTTATCGATTGAAACGGGTTCAATGAAGTCTTTTCACAATGTATTTTTTTATTCTCAAGCGCTTCAAAAATATAGAAACTTACTAAATATTGAGCTTACACCCGACCCTGAAACGGTTATTGTCAAATCAGACTTTAAGAAAGTAGATAATAATTTAGGCCATAACAGCACAAAAGATAATCATTTAAAGGGCGTTAATTTTAAAAAACCCGGCTCAAAATTAAGTCAGTTAAAAACGTCTAAAGCGTCCTACCGAACCAACTCAAAATTTAAGAAAAAAACAATTCAAATAACGTTGATTAGTGCTTCTTTAATCGTAACGTTGGTTGCTGCGATTGTTCTTTTGCGTTCACCGTCTGAGGTTATTCAAAATAATGTGGCAAGACTTAATGCTGAGGTTATTTCTGAAACCATTGCATCTGCGTCAACTTCACCTGCCCCGTCTGACTTATCTTCTAGCCTAAGCGCTATGGAAAAAATCACGCTCGCAAGCCCCTCGGTTCAAACACCAGCGCTGCAACAAATTACTCAAGCCGCAAAACCATCTCAGTTAAATCAGCAGTCGCAGACAGGTCAGTCAGGTCAGCAAGCGCCATTGCAGGCCACAGCCCAACCCAAGGCAAATGGGGCTTCAGCAGTGCCCAGCGCTTCCGTTACAACAACTACAAACGCCTCAAATCAAACTGCGCAGCCCTCTGCAATGAACATCTTGAGCATTTCTTTTAGTGCGGCGTGTTGGGTACAAGCGATTGATAAAGATGGTTTAACTGTTGTTAAAACCTATGCCGCAGGTACGACATTTGAACAACCTATTAAAAACCTGAAATCACTCGTTATTGGTAATGCTGGTGCTGCCAAAGCCATGTTGGGTAACAAGCCCATTGACCTGAGTGTTTATCAAAACACTCAGAGCTCAACGGCTCGTCTGTTCGAGAAAGACTTTGCCAGCATGCAGTAACCAAGCCTGAAAAGCATGCAGTGCCGGGGTAGATTCGACATTTAAAGATGAACCAAAGTAGTACCCCTGGGAAACGGGCAAGGGGTGATGAACCGGCATGACTAAATCGCCTTGCTTAATCGCCTCACTGACTAAAAATCGGGGTAACAGCCCAACCCCCAAACCGGCATATACGGCTGCTAACACCATACTAAACAACTCATAACGTGGCCCACCTGCTGCAAAAGCGGGGTAGGCTTGATTTTGAGAGGCATACCAATGCCGCCACGCGTCAGGCCGTGACGTAATGTGTATATGCGTAAAGTGGGCTAATGGCTGGTGATCTGGTTGAGCCAAAGTTGTGCGCTTTTTTGCCGATTTAGCCTCTAGCCCCAAACCCTCTAACTTTTTTAACAATTCCGGGCTACACACCGGAATAACTGACTCTTCAGCAAAAAGCAGCGAACTATTCGTACCAGGCCACATGGCATGACTATGGTAAATGGCCGCGTCAAAAGGGTGATCTGCAAAACTAAAGGGTAACGTTCGCAACGACAAACTGATGGCAATATCGGGGTGTTGTTTTTGAAAATCAGGTAACCGTGGAATTAACCAAGCAGTTGCTAAAGTCGGCAATACGGCAATGTGCAGGCTACGGCCTAAACCAGATCGGCTCACTAAACCCAGTGTGTCTTTTTCAAGTTGCTCGAGGTGTTGACGTATGCGTGCAGCATACTCTTGACCCGGCTCTGTTAATGAAATGCGACGGCGCACACGATTAAAGAGTTTGACCCCCAAACGCTCTTCAAGCCCGGTAATTTGGCGGTGAACGGCGCTGTGGGTTAATGCTAACTCGTCTGCCGCTCGAGAGAAGCTGCCCAAGCGAGCGGTTGCTTCAAAAGCTTGCAAGGCCCCCAGATTTGGAATACCTTTACGCATAGTAGTTGACCTGTTTGAACATGAATATGTGACCTCTTTGAACACGAATGTGTGATCTGTTTGAACACGAATGTGCAATTTTATCAATTGCAATGTGCAAATAAAACACATAACCTATTAAAATGATTTTTAATTGTTTTTTTTGGGAAATTGCAACATGACCTCTGCTACTTCATTTCAATGGGCTGACCCACTTTTGCTAGACATGCAGTTAACCGACGAAGAGCGCATGGTGCGCGATGCCGCTGCCGCGTACTGTCAAGACAAGCTCGCACCCCGGGTGCTGGAAGCGTTTCGCCATGAAAAAATGGACATCACGATCTTTCCTGAAATGGGTGCTTTGGGTTTGCTGGGTCCAACCATTCCCACTGAGTATGGTGGCGCAGGGCTAAATTATGTCAGCTACGGCTTGATTGCACGCGAAGTCGAACGTATTGATTCAGGTTACCGCTCAATGATGAGTGTTCAATCATCATTGGTAATGGTGCCCATTAACGAATTTGGTAGCGAAGCACAAAAACTCAAGTATTTACCAAAACTCACAACCGGCGAGTTGATTGGTTGTTTCGGTTTAACCGAGCCCGATCACGGCTCAGACCCAGCAGGTATGGAAACACGCGCCGTTAAAACCGCTGACGGCTACCGTGTCACGGGTAATAAAATTTGGATCACCAACTCACCGGTTGCTGATGTGTTTATCATTTGGGGCAAATGTGTGGGCGGCGAATTTGATGGCAAAATTCGCGGTTTTATTTTAGAAAAAGGCATGAAAGGCTTGAGCGCACCGGCCATTCACGGCAAAGTAGGTTTGCGCGCATCAGTCACTGGCGAAATCGTAATGGACAACGTTGAAATCAGCGATGACCACATGCTACCTGGTGTGTCAGGCCTAAAAGGCCCTTTTACTTGTTTGAACTCAGCGCGTTACGGTATTGCTTGGGGTGCCTTGGGTGCAGCTGAATCATGCTGGCATACGGCACGTCAGTACGTGTTAGACCGTAAACAGTTTGGTCGTCCCTTAGCCGCTAACCAGCTGATTCAGAAAAAATTAGCTGATATGCAAACTGAAATCACCCTTGGTTTACAAGGCTGCTTGCGCTTAGGGCGCATGAAAGATGAAGGCACTGATTCAGTTGAAATCACTTCAATTATGAAGCGCAACTCTTGTGGCAAAGCCCTTGATGTTGCCCGTTTAGCACGCGATATGTTGGGCGGCAATGGTATTTCAGATGAATACGGGGTTGCACGCCATCTTGTAAACCTTGAAGTGGTCAACACCTACGAAGGCACGCATGACATACATGCCCTGATCTTAGGTCGTGCCCAAACGGGTATTCAAGCTTTTTTCTAAAGCTAATTATGAGGTGCACTAAAGCGCACTAAATAATAGGTGAACTAGGGCGAACTAACCCGCGAACTAAAAGCTGCAGCAGCGCGATTGAGACGATCATTCACACCGTTCCAGTCGGCTGTTTGCGGCGGCTGACACCAAAATATTTGATCAACATGCAGACCATCAATGCTGCGCAGCGTGGCATATAAGTCGTGTGCATATATTTCCACATTTTGGGCTAACAATTCAAACATGACCGCATCATGTTCTGTAGCAATGATTTTTTTGAAGTCATTCAAATCTGCTTCGCGGTGTGAAACGATCACAGCCCTTTTATTCGGGTGATGTTTAAGCCAAGTTTGATAAGCTAATATCAAAACATCAGAAATTGCTTCATCTGCCTCAATCTCAAATGATTCAAATTGCGGTCGAATCAACATCATGGGCGTACGCGGTGCATAGTGCGCCTTTAATGAACCCGACACACGGGGCGACTCAGCGTCAACAGACTGTAATGCTTGACCCAACACCGCTTCAATTTGCAAAGCGCTGATGCCACCGGGCCTTAATAAAAACACCCCCTGCCCGTCTTGCACGCGAGATAAGTCAACGATAGTTGATTCAATACCCACCTCACTGGCCCCGCCTTCTAAGACGGGCATACCTTGCGCAACACGTTCGGGGAACTCAGTCCGAACATGCTCAGCTAAAGTGGGTGAAACATGACCAAATAAATTAGCGGAAGGGGCTGCCACACCCGCCTGACCGTTAAGTTTGAGCGCAGCCAAAGATTGAATCAACGACTGCGCAACGGGGTGGGCCGGGCAACGTAAACCGATAGTGTCTTGCCCCCCACTCACTTGAGCCGGCACACTTAATTGACGCTTTAAAATCAAAGTTAAAGGCCCAGGCCAAAACGCTTCGATAAGCTTGTGGGCTTGATCGGGTATATCTTTAGCCCAATGCTGTAAATCTGCATTCACAGCCACATGCACAATGACGGGGTGATCTTGTGGCCGACCTTTAGCCAGATAAATTAATTGAATGGCCTCAACGTTTTCAGCATCAGCACCCAAGCCATAAACCGTTTCGGTAGGAAATGCCACCAACCCGCCTGCTGACAGCACCGCTGCCGCTTGCAACACGGCTTGTGGCGCTCTTACTAATTGAGCAACACCCGTTTGGTTGACGCGGTTTAAATGTGTTTGTTCGTGAGGCAGGGGTTGATGAGAAATAGGCTTGATCATATCTAAAAACGCATTCTGTTAAAGCGTTGCGCGAATAGGTAAATTTAAAAGATCAACCACTTCATTTGCACGTTCAACGGCTTTTGCAAAGCTTTTATCGACCACATTAATATGGCCCATTTTGCGAGCAGGTCGAGCATGTTTTTTACCGTACAAATGCAATGAAACATTCGGTATGGCAAGCACAGACGCCCAGTCTGGCTCAACATGCTCATCGGTATCATAGGGGTACCAGACATCACCTAAAATATTAAGCATGACACAGGGCGCAAGCAATTGAGTAGAGCCTAGCGGCAAGCCTGCCATGGCACGCACTTGTTGCTCAAACTGGCTGGTGGCGCACGCATTTTGAGTATAGTGCCCGCTATTATGGGGTCTTGGGGCGATCTCATTCACAATCACTTCACCGTTTGCCAAGACAAAAAACTCAACACACAATACACCGTGATAACCCAAGCCATCTGCAATAGTTTGTGCAGATTGAATGGCACGCTCATTAACCAAAGATGTTTCGCCGCTAATGTGTGACACCGCCAAAATACCATGATGATGTACATTTCGGGCCGGCGCAAAGACCACACATTGGCCATCGCGACCCCGCGCCAAAACGACTGATATTTCTTCAACGAACGGCACCAAGCCTTCAAGTACAGCAGCCACTTGACCTAAGTTTTTAACAAAAGCCTGCTGCGTCTGCGCCAAACTTGCAACGCGCACTTGCCCTTTGCCGTCATACCCTAGACGAGAGGCTTTTAAGATGCCAGGAAACAATGAAGTCGGTGCATGGTCTAAATCTTGTAATGCATTCACGGCAATATGCGGCGCGACCGGTACCCCTAAGCTTTGAATAAAAGTCTTTTCAACCAAACGGTCTTGGGCAATTTCAACTGCACGCGCGCTCGGCGTAACATGGGCACGACGTGCCAAAATCGCTAAAGTTTGAGCCGATACATTTTCAAATTCAGTTGTTACCGCCTGACATTGTTCAGATAAAGCATCGAGTGCTTGCATATCGTCATAAGCCGCGCACACGTGCTGATCAGCCACACTGGCTGCTGGGCCTTCTGCATCAGGGTCAAGCACCAATACGCGGTAACCCATCGCTTGTGCCGCATGACAAAACATGCGCCCCAACTGACCGCCGCCCAATAACCCCAACCACTGACCCGGTGCAATCAAGTGGGCACCCGCATGGTTCGTGCAGCATTGGTTTGTTGCTGCCTGAAAGACGCCAACTTAGTGGCTAAGGTGGCATCAGTTGTCGCTAAGTTTGCAATCACATGTAAGGCTGCATTGGCTGCACCTGATTCGCCAATCGCAAACGTCGCTACAGGTACGCCACGAGGCATTTGTACGATTGATAACAACGAGTCTTCGCCGCGCAAATAACGCGATGCAACCGGCACACCGAATATAGGTACGGCCGTTAACGCGGCCAACATACCCGGTAAGTGCGCTGCACCACCCGCACCCGCAATGATGGCACGCAAACCTTGGTGTGAAGCCCAAGCGCCATATTCAACCATGTCGTGTGGCATACGGTGGGCTGAAACCACGCGCAGGTCATAAGGCACATCGAAAGTTTTTAATAAATCGACTGCATGTTGCATGGTTTCCCAGTCGCTGGCTGAACCCATCACAACACCCACTTGGGCTTTATCGTTAAAAGGAAGCGGCTCTAAGTGCGTAGGGTTCGCAGATACTGTCATAAAGGTTTTCCAAAAAAAACAAAATTAGTATTGATCAGTACTTGGCTTATTGATAGGTGATCAATAAACAATTAGCCTGTTGATCGATAAGCGTTGAACGATTGGCCTGTTAATTAAGATGCAGCGGTCAAAACCGTACACGCTTCACGATACTTAGCCGCGGTTCGGTCAATGATGTCTTGTGGCAAACGCGGTGCGGGGTGAGTTTTAAGCCAAGGCTGGGTTTCAAGCCAATCGCGTACAAACTGTTTGTCAAATGATGGTGGGCTGATGCCTTCTTGCCATTGATTGGCAGGCCAGAATCGTGACGAGTCAGGTGTGAGCACTTCGTCCATTAAGTGCAGGGTACCTTGGGTGTCAAGACCAAACTCAAATTTTGTGTCGGCGATGATAATGCCGCGCTGCGCTGCAAAGACAGACGCTTCTTGATAGAGGGCTAAAGTAATGTGACGAATCTGCTCAGCCAATTTTGAACCAATGGTTTTCACCACATATTCAAAATCAACGTTTTCGTCATGCGCCCCCATTTCGGCTTTGGCTGCGGGGGTAAATATAGGCTCGGGTAGTTTACTGGCTTGTTTTAAACCAGTTGGTAACCGCAAGCCACAAACTTGGCCCGTTGCTAGATAGTCTTTCCAACCTGAACCAATGAGGTAACCGCGTGCAACCGCTTCTACCATGATCGGTTTTAAGCGTTTCACCACCATGGCACGGCCGCGAACTTGTTCACGCTCGTTCGGTGCAACCACTGTTTCGGGATCAATGCCGGTAGCATGGTTGGGCACGACGTGACTTAACTTTTTGAGCCAAAATTCTGTTAACGCTGTTAACACTGCGCCTTTACCCGGAATAGGATCATCAAGAATGACGTCAAAGGCAGACAACCGATCTGACGCCACGATAAGTAATTTATCGTCACCCACTGCGTACATATCACGCACTTTACCTCGCGCCAAAAGCGGTAAAGATTGAATCGTTGATTGATGAATCACACTCACGGTTTAGCCTCGGTATTTATTTAATCACTTGGGCCAAACGATCAGCAGCATAATCACCAGCCATTACAGTTAAAGGTTTGGCTTTAATTTTGCTGGCATGACCTGCTGTACCAAATTCTTGATAACGGGCAATACAAATCGCTTTAGCCGCTTCACGTGCAGGCTTCAGGTATTCACGGGGATCAAATTTACCGGGGTTTTCTGCGAAGAATCGGCGAATAGCACCGGTCATCGCTAAACGAATGTCGGTGTCAATATTGATTTTACGTACACCAAATTTTATGGCTTCTTGAATTTCTTCTATGGGCACGCCATAGGTTTCTTTCATATCGCCACCAAACTGGCGAATTTCAGCCAATAGCTCTTGTGGCACGCTTGAACTGCCATGCATGACCAAATGCGTGTTCGGTAAGCGCGCATGAATTTCTTTAATGCGCGAAATCGATAAAATATCGCCCGTGGGTTTACGGCTAAATTTATAAGCACCGTGACTGGTACCAATGGCAATGGCCAAGGCGTCAAGCTGGGTACGACGCACAAAGTCAGCTGCTTGCTCTGGGTCGGTAAGTAGTTGGTCCATCGTGAGTTTGCCGTCAGCGCCATGACCGTCTTCTTTTTCGCCTTCCATGGTTTCAAGTGAACCTAAACACCCTAACTCACCTTCAACGGTGATGCCTAATTTATGGGCTATGTTGACGACTTCAGTTGTAACTTGCACGTTGTAATCGTAATCAGCGATCGTTTTACCGTCTTCTTTTAAAGAGCCGTCCATCATGACGCTTGAAAACCCAAGATCAATGGCACCTTGACAAATTTTGGGTGACTGACCGTGGTCTTGGTGCATAACGACGGGAATGTGTGGGTAAGACTCAACGGCGGCTTGAATCAAATATTTCAAAAACCCTTCGCCTGCATATTTACGTGCACCGGCCGAGGCTTGCATAATGACTGGGCTGTCGGTTTGATGAGCGGCTTCCATGATGGCCTGCACCTGTTCAAGGTTGTTAACGTTAAACGCGGGAATGCCATAACCATTTTCAGCCGCATGATCGAGCAACTGACGCATTGAAACGATAGCCATTGTAAAATTCCTTGTGACAAATGAGGGGTTAGCCGAATTGAGTAAAATGAATTTTCTATTTTACGGTAGAACGGCGTTAATCTGCCCGCACATAACCCTTGAATCAATCTTCGAACCCTAAAAACCCACCTAATGTGCCTTTTTTAAACTGGCAATCGGGTAATGTTGAGCGGTCTTCCCTTTGGCAAAGCCAAGCAGGTTGGGTTCCCCCTAAAAAAATTGTTGAAATTGACGACACCATTTCTGCCGATAGCGCTTATCGCTTAGCCAGTGAGGGTCAAGGCCTGATCTGGCGGGGTGATTTTCAAAACGCCAAACTATTGCTGCAGGCGCTTAAGCGCCGATTAACGCAGCGCCCTGCCATTAGCAGTGATTTACCCCTGCCTGAACGCTTTCATCGCATTCGCTTGGCACGGGCTCAAGCGGCCCGAACGCTAGGGCAACTGATTATTTTGATCGAACCTGGCTATCAATTAAAACTCAGACGTGCTCCAGCCATTGATGCGGCTTGTGAAGCCGCTTACGACCTATCGAACCAATCATTTGCGCTACCCTTGACTGAGCTCATTGGTGTGTTGAGTGCTTACCAATGGCAAAAACAGGGTGTGCCCGTTGAGTCTTTAAACGCCAGCGTTTTTCCTCAACACGGGGTGTTTACCCCAACACGTCAAGAGTATTTAACACTGATTCAGCAAGCGCCCTTACCCAAGCCATGCCCGATGACATTTGATATTGGTACGGGTACGGGGGTGATTGCTGCGCTGCTGGTTAAAAAAGGGGCTGCACATGTTGTGGCCACTGACTTAAGCCCTCGCGCTTTGGCTTGTGCAAGATTAAATATTCAACAATTAGGCTTGCAAGACAGTATCAGTTTTGAGCAGGTCAATTTATTTCCAGCAGGTCAGGCTGATTTGATTGTTTGCAACCCACCTTGGCTGCCCGGCAAGGTGCATTCTGCCCTTGACAGTGCCATCTACGACCCAGACAGCACCATGCTGAAAGGGTTTATTAATGGGGTTGGGTCTCACTTAAATGCACAGGGTCAGGCTTGGTTGGTTTTGTCAGACTTAGCTGAACACCTTAAGCTTCGCACCCGCGAAACACTTTTAAGCTGGTTTGAGGCGGCAGGTTTAACCGTCATTGAAAAGCACGACCAACGACCCACACATGCAAAGGCAAAAGACACCACTGACCCACTTCACGCTGAGCGAGCGCTAGAAATTACGTCGCTTTGGCGGCTTTCGGCCGAAAAGCCTTAACCACGAGGGGGTCAGTTTCAATAAACGGCCCACCGATTAAGTCTATGCAATAAGGCACCGCTGCGAAAATACCTGGCGTCAAGATTTCCCCAGAATCACTTCGCAAGCCTTCAAGCGTTTGTGCAATGGCTTTAGGCTGACCCGGCAAATTCATGATCAGAGCGGCGTGATCGTCGGTCTCGCGTAAGACAGCCGTTTGTCTTGACAAAATAGCGGTGGGTACAAATTTAAGGCTAATTTGGCGCATTTGCTCGCCAAACCCAGGCATTTCACGGGTGGCGGCTGCTAAAGTGGCCTCAGGCGTAACGTCGCGTCTCGAGGGCCCCGTGCCACCGGTGGTGAGCACTAAATCACAACCCTGCGTGTCAACCAAATCAATGATAGTGGCAGTAATGCTGGCTTGATCATCAGCAATCAGTTTTTCATGCAAACTAAAAGGTGAAGTTAGGGCTCGGGCAAGCCAATCTTTCAAAGCCGGCAAACCAAGGTCGGTGTACACCCCTGCTGAAGCCCGGTCCGAGATAGAAATAAGACCAACCTTTAAAGGGCGTGAAATAGGCATATCGGTTAAAGCAGTGTTCATATTTGCGCTTTAGAAAGTTCGGAAATAAATAAAATTGTACTTATTTTGAACAGACACGTTAATTTTTTACCCAAATACGTTAACTTATGGCGAGTGTGAAACACTTTTTGTTAGAAAGCTCGCCTAAATGTGGCATTTATTTATTGGAAAACTTAAGTTCGTGGTTGATCTCAAAAATAAGTCACATGAGGAAATATGTTGCAATGCAACATTTAATCAGGTGTAATGAAAACATTGCATTTAAAATTAGCAAATTGAGCACACTGTGGAAAAAACAAATAATTTACACCCCGTACCGCTTATGCACCCTGCATTAGAATCTGCAAGCGAATACATGGTTGACGCTTGGCAGCGTAACATTTTGTATACCGACGTTATGCGCCAGCGTGGCAATCAATACCAGCGCCACATGGCAAAAAAAGCGCCCAATGTGCTCAGCATGAAAGCTGAGTTGGTGCTCGATGGCCGCACACTTAAGCACCCTGTCAACTATATGTTGACCCTCATAACCCCACCCAAAGACATGCCAATTGACCCCATCAAACGACCTTTCGTGGTGGTTGACCCGCGTGCGGGGCATGGCCCTGGCATTGCCGGTTTTAAACCTGAAAGTGAAATTGGTGTGGCAGTGGCGGCGGGTCACCCCTGTTATTTCATTGGTTTTTTACCGCAGCCCGAACCCGAGCAAACTGTTGAAGACGTGGCCGTTGCTGAAACTATATTTTTAGAAGAAGTGATTAAACGGCACCCTGATGCCGAAGGTAAGCCCGTAGTGATTGGTAACTGTCAAGCCGGCTGGCAAATCATGATGGCCGCCGCCGCTCGACCTGAGCTCTTTGGCCCTATTATTATTGCAGGTGCACCCCTGTCTTATTGGGCCGGTTGGCGTGGCAAAAACCCCATGCGCTATTCCGGTGGTTTAGCCGGTGGCTCTTGGCTCACCATGTTAGCCAGTGATTTAGGTGGTGGCAAGTTTGATGGCGCAACACTTGTACAAAATTTTGAAGGCCTCAACCCTGCGAATACCTATTGGTCAAAGCAGTACAACCTGTATTCAAACGTTGATACAGAAGCCACTCGGTATCTTGGCTTTGAACGTTGGTGGGGTGGTCACGTCTTTTTAAATGGTAAAGAAATTCAATATATTGTTGATAACTTGTTCATTGGTAACCGTCTGTCTTCTGCCCGTTTGGTTACGCGTGACGGTGTACGCCTTGATTTACGCAATATTAAATCACCCATCATTGTCTTTTGTTCAAAGGGCGACGACATTACCCCCCCACCACAAGCATTAGGCTGGATACTCGACCTATATCAAAATGATGATGAAATTTTGGCGCACGGCCAAACCATTGTTTATGCCGTACACGAAAGTATTGGTCACCTAGGTATTTTTGTTTCAGGTGCGATCGCTAAAAAAGAACACCGCGAATTCACCACTAACATTGACATGATCGACCTCTTGCCCGCAGGTATTTACGAGGCCGTTATTCGCGATAAAACACCCGAAACGCACAACGCTGATTTAGCCTTCGGTGACTATATCATGACGTTTGAACGTCGTCACCTATCTGATATTGAAAAAATTGTTGAGCCCAACATTGAAGACGATCGTCGTTTTGCAACGGTGTCACGTATTTCTCAGGTGAATCAAGGCTTGTACAAAAGTTTTTTACAGCCACTTGTCAAAATGATGGTGACGCCTCAATCAACCGAATGGATGCAAAAAACGAACAAGTTACGCTTGCCTTACGAAACAATGTCAGACAAAAACCCTCTCATTGCCAGCTTAGCACCCGTTGCCGTTCAAGTTAAGAATCATCGTCAAGCTGTTTCAACAGACAACCCTTTTTTACAATTTGAAAAACAAGTTTCAAAGTCAATTGAATCAACGCTCGATATATGGGGGCAATGGCGCGATTCGCTCGTTGAACAAACTTTTATGACAGTTTACGGTTCATCTTTGGTGCAAGATCTGGCCGGCTTAGGTGCTAAAGAAGGTGCGCCGCGTTCACACCCGGGCGTTTCTCCTGAACATATTGATTTTGTAAATAATCGCCGCGACGAACTTCAGAAACTGGTCAGTTGTGGTGGGTTACGTGAGGCCAGCATTCGCGTACTGATGTACATTTCACAAGCTCAGGGTGGCGTTGACGAGCGTAGTTTTAATTTGATTCGCCGTTTGCGCTCAACTGAAGAGCAGCGCCTAACGCTTGATGCATTTAAACGTATTGTGCGCGAACAAGCGATGGTCATGGTGGTCGACCCACATGGTGCAATTGAAGCATTACCTACCTTGCTTGAAAGTCACAGCCCTGATGCCTTGCGACACGCAATTGACTTTACCCAACAAGTTGCCATGGCCAGCGGTACATTAAACGAAGTCGGTCATGACCGTTTAAAACAAGTGATTGCCCTGTTTGAACAGGCTGCTAGAACAGCTGAACGCCGCGGCAAACAACCACAAATGGAATCGGTTTCAATCAGTCGCTCAATGCTTACCGATGAGCAAGTCAAACAACTTGCTTTGCCAGACTTAACTGGAATAATTGATCAGGTGCTCGTTAAAAAACCTGTTCAAGTAGCTGCCACAGCCGTTAAAAAAACACCTGCTAAAGCACGCGTGAAACCAGCTGCGAAAGCATTTGTAAAAGTACCTGCTCAGGCGTCTGCCAAAGTATTAACCAAGGCGCCTTTGAAGCCTGTGCCGGCAAAAGCCCCCCTTGCACCCGTCACAGTCGCTAAACAAACAAAAGTCGCCGCGACTTCAGCTTGGTCAGCAACTGAAACATCAACTAAAAAAGCAGTTAAAAAGAAGTAGATTTGAGTTTTTTAATTGTTCTACCTCGTACAGTATAAACGAATTAAATATTTAATTTTTAAAGACTTTACTGTTTCATTTAGCAATTTCAAGTAAGCAGAAAAATAAAAAGGCCTGATTAACTTCAGGCCTTTTTTTACGTATTTTTTTGAAAAAAACGATCTATGCTCGGCTTTCAAGCACCTGAACAGCAGGTAAAACTTTACCCTCTAGAAATTCAAGAAAGGCCCCACCACCTGTTGAGATATAGTCAACTTGATCGCTAATACCAAACTTGGCAATAGCGGCCAAGGTATCGCCCCCACCGGCAATTGAAAAACCATTTGATTCGGCAATCGCTAATGAAACCCCTTTCGTGCCCGCTGCAAACGAGTCAAATTCAAACACACCCAGAGGGCCATTCCAAACAATGGTACCGGCGTTTTTTAAAATTTCAGCCAGTTTTGCAGTGGTTTGTGGACCAATATCAAAAATATAATCGTCAGCCTCAACGTCTTTCACATCTTTAACCGTTGCGACTGCGTCAGCTGCAAAAGCTTTACCCACCACCACATCAACGGGAATGGGTACATCTGCCCCACGTGCCCGCATCTTTTCAATAACAGCGCGCGCTTGGTCGACTTGATCGGGTTCAGCTAACGATTTACCAATTGGTAAGCCAGCGGCTAACAAAAAGGTATTGGCAATACCCCCACCCACAACAAGCTGATCAACTTTGTCAGCTAAAGACAACAGAATAGACAACTTAGTTGACACCTTAGACCCACCCACAATTGCAACCATGGGGTGCTTAGGCGACTTAAGCGCTTTACCTAAAGCGTCAAGTTCAGCGTCTAATAACGGCCCAGCACAAGCAATAGGTGCAAACTGCGCGATGCCGTGGGTCGTTGCCTCAGCGCGATGTGCCGTTCCGAAGGCGTCATTGACATAAACATCACATAATGACGCCATTTTGCGTGACAAATCAGGGTCGTTTTTCTTTTCACCTTTGTTGGCGCGGCAATTTTCAAGTAAAAGCACTTGGCCCGGCAACGGTGAAACACCATCGACCCAGTTGGCTTGCAACTTAACCGGTAGGCCCAATAAAGCTTCTAAATGCTTGGCAATTGGCGCCAAACTATCAGCCTCTTTAAGTTCGCCTTCAACCGGCCGACCCAAATGTGATGTAACCATAACCAACGCACCCGCATCAAGTGCCATTTTAATACCTGGCACTGACGCACGAATGCGGGTGTCGTCTGAAATATAGCCTTGATCGTCGAATGGCGTATTTAAATCAGCGCGAATAAAGACACGCTGACCCTTTAACAAACCCGCTTGAGCCAAAGCTGAAAGGGTCTTAACACGCGCCATTATTTTGCAGCCATCAGTGCAGTGGTGGTGTCAAGCATACGGTTGCTAAAGCCCCACTCATTGTCATACCAAGAAGATACCTTCACAAGCGTACCTGAAGCCTTCGTTAAGGTCGCGTCAAAGTTGCTTGAGGCAGGGTTGTGATTAAAGTCGACTGATACTAAAGGTTCAGTGTTGTAAGTCAAAATACCTTTTAACGCGCCCTCAGAGGCTTCCTTCAAAATAGCATTAACTTCATCTACTGTGGTTTCACGCTTGGCAATAAACGATAAATCAACGATTGACACGTTAATCGTTGGCACGCGCAAGGCATAGCCATCAAGCTTGCCATTTAACTCAGGCAGCACCAAACCCACTGCAACGGCAGCGCCCGTTTTAGTCGGAATCATGCTCATGGTGGCTGAGCGAGCACGGCGTAAATCTTCGTGATAAACGTCTGTTAAGACTTGATCGTTGGTGTAAGCATGAATAGTGGTCATAAGGCCCGTCACAACGCCAAGCTTGTCATTCAAGGGTTTAACTAATGGGGCTAAGCAATTGGTCGTGCATGACGCATTTGAAATAACAGTGTGTTCTGCGCGCAGCACGTCTTGGTTCACACCGAACACGACTGTGGCATCAACATCTTTACCTCCTGGGGCAGAAATAATGACTTTTTTAGCGCCGCCCTTCAGGTGCGCTGAGGCTTTTTCTTTGCTGGTAAAAAAACCGGTGCACTCAAGCACGACGTCGACCTTAAGATCACCCCAAGGTAACTCAGCTGGGTTACGGTTTGCCAACACGCGAATTTTGTCGCCGTTAACCACCATGAAATCGCCCTCAACACCTACCGTACCGGGGAACTTACCGTGGGCTGTGTCGTATTGCGTGAGGTGTGCATTGGTTTTTGAATCACCCAAATCGTTAATTGCTACGATTTCAATGTCATGCTTTTTGCCACCTTCATAATGTGCACGAAGAATATTGCGGCCGATGCGGCCATAGCCATTAATTGCGACGCGAATTGTCATGATTACTCAGTCTCCAAGTTTATAAAACCGATTTAACTGCGGCTGATACAGCCTCGGTCGTGATGCCAAAATGTTTAAACAATACACCTGCCGGGGCTGACTCACCGAAGGCGTCAAGCCCAACAACCGCCCCTTCTAAACCGACGTATTTGTACCAACCTGCCGTCACACCCGCTTCAACCGCCACACGCGGTACATGGCGCGGTAAAACGCCAGCGCGATAGGCTGGATCTTGACTGTCAAATACATCAGTGCTGGGCATCGATACAACCCTTACTGCGAGACCCTGTTCAGCCAAAGCAGTTTGGGCCGCCAATGCCAGCGCCACTTCAGAGCCTGTTGCAATGATAATAGCCTTAAACTCAGGGGCATCTTTCAACACATAACCACCCCGCTTGACCTGCATCAAGGTGTGTTCATCGCGCGGCACAAAGGGCAGGTTTTGTCTTGACAGCAGCAACGCGGTTGGGCCACCGGCCTGAACATGCATACCCACGCTGTTAGGTCGTTCAACGGCGTGCAACCAAGCCGCCATCGTTTCAACCGTGTCGCAAGGGCGCCAAACTGACAATTGTGGAATCAATCTAAGACTGGCTGCATGTTCAACAGATTGATGGGTAGGGCCGTCTTCACCCAAACCGATTGAGTCGTGTGTAAACACATGCACCACGCGTTGCTTCATGAGCGCAGCCATACGAATAGCATTACGGGAATAATCTGAGAACGTTAAAAATGTGCCGCCAAATGGCAAATAACCACCATGCAAAGTCACACCATTCATGATGGCCGACATGCCAAACTCGCGCACCCCGTAATTAATGTGTCGCCCAAACTTAAGGCCTATAGGTGTCGCACGAACCGGCACGGCACCGGGCCAATCAGTAAAGTTTGAACCGGTTAAATCGGCTGAACCACCCAACATTTCTGGCAACACCTCGACCAGAGCAGTAATAGCCTGCTGCGATGCTTTGCGGGAAGCAACGGTTTCACCTTTGGCGTGCATTGCTTGCAACAGCTTGGTAGCGTGTTGCGCAAAATCAGAAGGTAGCGCACCTTGCATGCGGCGATTAATCTCAGCCGCCAAATCGGGAAACTGAGCCGTATAGGCATCAAACGTTTTTTGCCAAGCCGCCTGTTGAGCTTTACCTGCTTCAACATGTTGGCATGCCTGAGCGATGTCGGCAGGCACCTCGAAAGGTGCGTGCGGCCAATGAATGGCTTCACGGGTATATTGAATTTCAGCATCGCCCAATGGCGCGCCATGTACTTTATCGGTGCCGGCCACATTGGGGGCACCCTTACCAATAACCGTACGGCAAATAATTAAAGTCGGTTTTTGTTGGGCAAGCCCTTGTTTTTTAGCCTGCTCAATTGCTTGCGAAACGGCCTGTGCATCGTGCCCATCAACCTTTGAAATAACATGCCAGCCATAAGCTTCAAAACGTTTGGCCGTGTCATCGGTAAACCAATTTTCAACTTTTCCGTCGATTGAAATGCCATTATCGTCATATAGCACGATTAATTTTGCCAGTCGTAACGTGCCCGCTAAAGAACACACCTCGTGTGAGATACCTTCCATCAAACAGCCGTCGCCTACAAAGGCGTAGGTGCGATGATCAATAATGGCGTGGTTGGGGCGATTGAACTCGTCGGCCAATAATGCCTCGGCCAGAGCCATACCCACCGCATTACCTAAACCCTGACCCAACGGGCCAGTGGTGGTTTCAACGCCGGGGGTAATACCTACTTCGGGGTGCCCTGGGGTGAGCGAATGCAATTGACGAAAATGTTTGATTTCATCAAGTGACAAGTCGTAACCCGTTAAATGCAGCAATGAATAGAGCAACATTGAACTGTGGCCGTTAGACAACACAAATCGGTCTCGATTAAGCCAAGTGGGGTCTTTAGGGTTGTGTTTGAGGTGATCTTTGAACAATGCGGCAGCAAAATCAGCCATGCCCATAGGCGCACCGGGGTGGCCCGAGTTGGCTTTTTGAACCGCGTCCATTGATAAAGCACGAATGGCTGAGGCCATTTGTGTGTAAGAATCAGCTGAGAGACTCATGCGAAATATGCCTTATAAGACGGGGCAATAAAAGAAAAGATCAATTCATGATTCTAGCACCTAGCCATAGGGGTTAACCGCAGGTTATGCATGATGGGCTAAGATTGCGCCATGCACACCCCCCGATTTTTTTGTTCAAAACCCTTAATTGCGCACAGCTCGTTTGAGTTACCGCCAGAGGTCGCCCATCATTTACGTGTTTTAAGGCTTAAAACGAGTGAAGTTTTCACACTGTTTGACGGCCTCGGTCATGAATTTCAAACCCAACTACAAATTGATACCAAACAAGTAGTGGGCTCGGCACCGATTTGTGTTGATTTGGCTGCGCCTACTCAAGCGAATCGTGAACGCAAAGGGCGAATCACCCTCATACAAGGCTTAGCCAGTGCCGACAAGATGGACTGGATGATTGAAAAAGCGGTTGAACTAGGCGTTTATCGCGTTATTCCCGTTTCAGCACAGCGCAGCGTGCTGCGCTTAGACGAGCGTCGCGCTCAAAAAAGACACCAACATTGGCAACGTATCGTGCAATCAGCCAGTGAACAATGTGGTCGAAATGTACTGATGCAGGTTGATTTGGTCTGTTCACTTGAGCAGGCGCTTAAAGCCCGCTTTAAGACGTCAGGTGATTTAAGCGGCCCAAATGGGCCCATAAAGACATTGCTATGGGTGGCTCACCCCACGGGTGCCCGCCCAATGATTGACTGTATTGAAGAAAATCAAGAACCGATTCAAGCCGTTGACATCGCAATTGGCCCAGAAGGTGGCTGGTCAGAGCAAGAGCTCACTTTTTTTTCAAAATACCCTGAGACACAAACCATTTCGCTAGGCCTTCGCGTTTTACGAACTGAAACAGCCGGCATAGCCGCCGTTTCAATGCTTGGGTCTTACTTAAAGTGGTGAGTCTTCAGCGTACAGACTAGTTAGATGGACAGCTCGTCAGAAAGGCTGCCATTTAGACGAGTGATCATTTATGAAGCCTACCAGTTAGGCAAATTGCCGGTTAAATGGGTGACCATTTAGACGAGCATCTATTTAATTGATGATCATCTAGTCTGACAAGTGATCTAGACTGAAACGATTGAAGTGATGCACTTTAATCGTTTGCATCGCTCCAATTATGAACCACACCGGGGTCTGCATCGGGGTGGCGGCCAGCATGCTCGATGCCATAAATAAATATTTTGCCATTTTCTTGAGCAAAATCTACCGCATCATTCAATACCTGCAAAATGCCTTCGACATCTTTTTCAAGACCCTCGTTAGCAGAGTGAAACGCGTTGAGCACTAAGACTAACCCAACCCGTTGATCGAGTAACGTGTCGCACAAACAATCGTAAAGGGCTTCAAATTTACCGGGTATAAATTCGGGGTAATCAACCGCCCTAACAACCGCGCGAAACACTGCCGAGCGGTTGCGGGCACGACTGCAATCTGCCACCCCCAACAACACACCCGCTTCAATCACAACAGGTTCAAGCACAGCACGAAGTGCCGTTGGTTCAAACGAACCACCCGACTTGAGCAAACGCTGAACTTGCTTATTAACTGCCTGACTCATAGATTATGCCTCTGCAACCTGAGTTGAACGGGGTTGATTGGCATCGACCACCGCAACCGCTGTCATATTAACCAAACGGCGAACTGTTGCACTCGATGTCAAAATATGAACGGCACCAGGACCACCTAATAAAAAAGGCCCAATGGCAATATTGCTGCCCGCAGTGGTTTTCAATAGGTTGTACGCAATGTTTCCAGCATCAACGTTTGGACAAACCAAAAGATTGGCTGAACCATGCAAAGATGTTGACGGCAAATTACGGTTACGCAATTTTTCGTCAAGCGCCGAATCACCGTGCATTTCGCCATCGATTTCAAGATCGGGCATGCGTTGTTTGATCAACTCAAGCGCTTGGCGCATTTTTTTACCTGACTCAACATCAGAAGAACCAAAATTAGAGCGCGACAGTAGCGCCACTTTGGGTTCAATATTTAAGCGCTGCATCTGCTTGGCACCAGCGATCGTGAAGTCAGCAATTTGTTCAGCTGTTGGGTTTTCATTCACGTGGGTATCAACAATAGCCAAGGTACGCTCTTGCAACAACACGATATTCATTGCAGCATAAGTATGGTTGGCTTTGTCTTCGTTCAATACTTCATCGATAAAGCGTAAGTGGTCTGCATACCCCCCTACCGTGCCACAAATCAAACCATCTGCGTCACCCAAGCGTACCATCATGGCACCGATTAACGTGAGGCGACGACGCATTTCAACGCGCGCCATTTCTTTGCTAATACCTTTACGAGCCATCAGTTCCCAATACGCTGTCCAGTATTGATGAAAACGATCATCTTGCTCGGGGTCGGTTACTTCAACATCAACCCCCAAACGCAAACGTAACCCATGGCGCTCAATACGCGCCTGCAACACACTGGGGCGGCCCACCAAAATCGGTCGCGCCAACTTTTCATCAACCACCACCTGCACGGCACGCAATACACGCTCATCTTCACCTTCAGTAAAGACAATTCGCGAGCGCCCGCCTTCGCGAACAAGTGCTTTGGCAGCAGAAAATACCGGGCGCATAAACGCACCTGAGTGGTAAACAAAACGCTCAAGCTCTTGCACGTAGAGATCAAGGTCTTTAATAGGACGAGTCGCCACACCTTCTTCCATTGCGGCTTTGGCGACAGCGGGTGCAATGCGAGTAATTAAGCGTGGGTCAAATGGCTTAGGCATAAAGTAAGTGGGGCCAAATGACACGTCACCGGTACCGTAAGCGGCCGACACGAGTTCATTTTGCTCTTCTTGGGCTAAACGCATAATTGCCACCACCGCGGCTTTTTCCATACCGCGGGTAATGGTTGTTGCGCCGACATCAAGTGCACCCCTAAAAATATAAGGGAAGCACAACACATTATTAACTTGATTAGGAAAATCAGATCGACCAGTTGATATCACCGCGTCATCACGCACTGCATGTGCGTCGCTTGGCAATATTTCAGGGTTGGGGTTAGCCAATGCCAATATCAGCGGGCGGGCTGCCATGCGAGCAACCATCTCGGGTTTGAGCACACCCCCTGCAGACAAACCTAAAAATGCATCAGCATCGCCAATGACGTCAGCCAAATGACGGGCATCTGTTTTTTGCATAAAGCGCGCTTTATCAGGATCCATTAGTGAGGTGCGGCCTTCGTAAACGACGCCCTCAATATCAGTCACCCAAATGTTTTCAATAGGCATGCCCATATCGACCATTAAGTCTAGACAGGCTAAAGCGGCAGCACCCGCACCTGACACGACTAATTTAACTTTTTTGATGTCTTTTTTAACAACTTCAAGACCATTTAAAAAGGCTGCTGTGACGCAAATAGCCGTGCCATGTTGGTCGTCGTGAAACACCGGTATTTTCATGCGTTCACGCAATTTGCGTTCAACCATAAAACATTCTGGTGCCTTGATATCTTCTAGATTGATACCCCCAAAAGTGGGTTCAAGCGAGGCAATAATATCGACTAATTTTTCAGGGTCTTGCTCATTGATTTCAATATCAAAAACGTCAATACCAGCAAACTTTTTAAATAAAACGGCTTTGCCTTCCATAACCGGCTTAGAAGCGAGTGGACCGATATTACCTAGGCCTAAAACAGCCGTACCGTTGGTTATTACGCCGACCAGATTGCCCCGCGCCGTATAGCGAAATGCATTGGCAGGGTCTGCCACGATTTCTTCGCATGCTGCGGCTACGCCCGGCGAATATGCTAGCGCCAAGTCGCGTTGGTTTGACAAGCTTTTGGTCGGTGCAATTGAGATTTTGCCTGGGCGACCCTGCTCGTGATATTCAAGTGCTGCTTTACGCAGATCTGCATCCATTGTCATAGAGTTTTAATTTTATTTATTTATTAGGGTTAGTGAATTAAAAATGACTCTAGCATGATTACAAGATGTCAAGGTAAAAACACATGAGGTGAATCAAGTATGTTTTTTATAGATTGATTGACGCCTTGTACTTCATTTTTATCAAATTTAAGTAACGTATTTAAATTAGCACAATCTAAGGCCTTATCGTCGCGTTTGGTGCTATCTTTTTGTTCATCGACGCTACGTGCAATCGTTGCTGCGGGGTCAACTGAGTGAAAGGTTATCGCGACAAGCCAGCCCAAACACCCACCGTGGCCCACAAAAAATTGCCCTAAATGGGGTTCGCCCCCCCCATACTCAACCAGCGCATCAATTCTAAAGCAGTCATGTGGAAACGCTTGCGCTAAACCGCTCGCTATATCGAAGTCTTGCATAAACGCAGACATACTGCTTTGACGTGCAACTTCAAATAATTGAGGTATGTTGCGTTGGGTAAACATCGAACGCAACGGTTCATTATTTTGTGCACCAAAAGCCCCCAGCACCTCGATTGTGCCATCGACAAACATCATTTCGATGTTTTCAACACCCAGCGCGGCTAAACCCCCTAAGGGAATGCGACCATGCGTACCCATTGCAAACCAATGCGCCAATGATTGCTGAGGTGCCGCACCTTGAGCTGCAACAACGCCCGCGGCTTGAAGCACTTGCATCGTACAGCCCGCGTCAAAACGCCACAAACCCTGCGCCATATTTAACGGTATAGGTCGAGCCCAAGACCGCCCAGGCTCAACCACAAGTAATGAACGGCTCGGGTCAAGTGGCGCTTGAAGCCCTTGAAGACACAACATCACCCCAAACTGCTGGCACAACGATCGAGCCACTTCAATATCGTTTAAACACGTGGGCACCCAGTGCGCCCGTGTTTCAAAAAATTGGGGGTCAAGCGAAAGCGTACCGGGCGCGCGCGCCCGTAATTTGGCTAAAAAAGACAGCCACGGGTCTACGCTTGACCGCTGACCTGATAAAAATGCCCGTCGTGATGGTCGAACCGACACTACAATTCCTTTTTTACGGAGAAAAAATGATGTTTCCAAAATTGGCTCAACGCACACACCAAGCCGCCCCCTTTTATGCCGTAGAAGTGGCTAAAAAAGCAGCTTACTTGCAAAGCCAAGGTCGTGACATCATAAGCCTAGGTATTGGTGAACCAGACTTTACCGCAGCCCCACGTGTTGTGGAAGCCATGCAACATGCTGCTAAGCTAGGTTTAAGTGGCTATAGTCCTTCAGCGGGTTTGCCCGCATTGCGCGAAGCGATAGCCAAATTTTATGGCACGCACTTTAATGCACCGATTGACCCACGTCGTGTCATCGTTACCAACGGGGGTAGCGGCGCTTTAATGTTGGCGGCCTTAACACTTGTTGACCCCGGTGCAGAAGTATTAATGCCTGACCCCTGCTACCCAGCGAACGCTAATTTTATTTTGGCAGCGGGTGGGGTAACCAAGTTAATACCTACCCAGGCGGCCAACCGGTTCCAACTGTGTGCAGCTGATATTGAAACCCACTGGAACGCCCGCACGCGCGGTATTTTAGTGGCCTCGCCTAGCAACCCGACCGGCACTTCAATTGCGCCCGAGACACTTAAAGCTTTGCTTGCCGCCGTCAAAGCACGCGATGGCTTTGTCATTATGGACGAAATATATCTGGGTTTATCGTACGACAACGATCGGCAGTCGGCGTTGGTGTTCGACGATCAGGTCATCGTATTAAATAGTTTTTCAAAGTACTTTCATATGACGGGTTGGCGATTAGGCTGGTTAATTGTGCCCGATCATTTAATTGGGCCACTTGAAAAACTGGCCTCAAGCCTTGCTATTTGTGCACCCACCTTGTCTCAACATGGTGCAATAGCGTGCTTCGAAGCAGAAACGTTAGACTTATTTGAACGACGCCGACAAGCGTTTAAAACGCGCCGCGACTTCTTGGTGCCCGCACTTGAATCAATTGGTTTTACCGTACCCGCTCACCCCGATGGGGCGTTTTACGTTTATTGTGATGTGACCCGTCACAGCCACGACAGCAGCCTGTTGGCTGAACAATTACTTGATCGCGCTGGGGTGGCCATCGTGCCTGGCCTTGATTTCGGGCCAGCGCATGCAAAAAATATGGCGCGTATGTCTTATACGACCGGTTTAGACCAGCTAGAACAAGCCATAGAACGCATGAACCATGCGCTTAACAAAGCCTAACAAAATTAGCGAGTCATCGGTAACGATGCCGCTAATGCCATGCGCCTGCGCTCAGATTGCACTCGCTCACCATACCCGCCATCATCGGGGCCTGTTGCACCCACGTAGCATTTCAACCCATCGACCTCTGAACCGCGACGTTTAATACAATCGTTCAAGATTTTGACCCCTACCCTCAGGTTAACAACGGGGTTAAAAGCAGCATCTGTCGTGTGACCTAATGCTTCAAATTTATCGGTATGTACCCTTGTCATGACTTGCATCAAGCCCTGCGCACCTGCACCACTTTCAGCGAAAGGGTTGAAACGTGACTCAATGGCCATAATAGCCAAAACAAGAATCGGGTCAACTTCAAACTCTTTACTGACTAAAAATGCGGCGTCAGTAAGATTATTTGTTACCTTCTGAGCCACCCGGTATTTACGGGCAATATAATTTTCAAGTGCATCTAACTGCGTGTCTGTAACGCCGTATGCTGACTTTGCAAGCCGCACATCTTTTGCAATCACCGAAGGTAGAGCACCTGAAAATGTTGAGGCCATAGAGGGTATTTTTTGCGTTTGTAACGTGCCATCTGGCAACATACGCACCTGTGGGTTGACACTCATGCTGACGGGGTTAACCCACAGGCTTTCAAGCTTCGGCATAAATGTTGCCACATCATATTGATTTGGAGCCAAAGCGTTCAGCGCAGCTTGGTGAATAATTTCAACCTTGTGGCGTAGCGGAGCAACCATCAACATCATCAATACCGCAACCATCGCAGCAACCCCTAAATACGCACCAGATATTCTGACTATTTCTGATAATCGCGCGTACCATAAAGGCCAAGCAATTAACTTCGTTGATAATAATATTTGATTCATACCCTTAATTTAAAACAAATTCAGGAAAGATGCCGTGCATTACAAAGATTTAAGAGATTTTATTGGCCAATTAGAACGTAAAAACCAATTGCGACGTATCAACACGCCTGTTCATACAGAACTTGAGATCACCGAGATTTCGCAACGCGTATTGCACCAAGCCGGTCCAGCACTTTTATTTGACCAAGTCACGCACCAAGGGCAAGCCAGCGCTATGCCGGTATTGGCAAATCTTTTTGGTACGCCAGAGCGTGTTGCGCTTGGCATGGGCGCCCCTAACGTGGCCGCCTTGCGAGATATTGGCGAACTACTCGCCTCTTTACGCGAACCTGAAGCACCGAAAGGCTTTAAAGATGCTTTGGCAAAAGTGGCCATGCTCAAATCAGCTCTGTGGGATATGAACCCTAAAGTGGTTCGCGGCGCCGCCTGCCAAGAAATCGTGTGGGAAGGTGACGACGTTGATCTTTCACGCCTACCTATCCAAACGTGTTGGCCTGGTGATGTTGCGCCCTTACTGACATGGGGTCTAGTCATCACACGTGGCCCGAATGCTAAAAGACAAAATCTAGGTATTTATCGGCAACAGGTGATCGGTCGCAACAAACTCATTATGCGTTGGTTGTCACACCGTGGTGGGGCGCTCGACTTTAGAGACCACGCATTGGCCCACCCCAACACACCCTTCCCCATCGCGGTGGCTTTAGGCGCTGACCCTGCCACCACCTTGGGCGCGGTGACTCCAGTTCCTGACAGCCTGTCTGAATATCAATTTGCTGGTTTGTTACGTGGTGGTCGCACCGAAGTTACACAGGCTATTGGTAGCAATCTACAAGTACCTGCAACAGCTGAAATTGTGCTTGAAGGGCACTTACTTCCGCGAAGTGACCCGCGTGCGTTAACCCCCAACGTGCCATCTGGCGCACCACCCTTACCACCGGGTGACTATGAAATGGGGCTCGAAGGCCCCTACGGCGACCATACCGGCTACTACAACGAACAAGATTGGTTTCCGGTTTTTACCGTTGAACGCATCACCATGCGCCGCAACCCCATTTATCACACCACCTACACGGGCAAACCCCCCGATGAGCCTGCCGTTCTGGGTGTAGCGCTGAACGAAGTGTTTGTACCGATTTTGCGTCGACAGTTACCCGAAATTGTTGACTTTTACTTACCCCCTGAAGGCTGTAGCTACCGCATGGCAGTGGTGTCCATTCGCAAACAATACCCAGGTCATGCTAAACGTGTCATGTTCGGGTTATGGAGCATTTTGCGACAGTTTATGTACACCAAGTTTATTGTGGTGGTTGATGCCGACATAGACCCACGCCAATGGAAAGAAGTTATTTGGGCCATCACCACCCGCATGGACCCTGTACGCGACACCGTTTTGGTTGACAACACCCCCATTGATTATTTAGATTTTGCATCACCTACCTCAGGTTTAGGCGGCAAAATGGGGCTTGATGCCACCAACAAATGGCCTGGTGAAACACAACGAGAATGGGGCACACCAATTGAAATGACGCCTGCAGTGAAAGCCCGCGTAGACAGCATCTGGCAATCATTGGGTCTTTAAAGACTAGGTTTTGACAGGGCGACACCAAAGCATGTAAATGAAAAAAGGCGCACCCACTAACGAGGTAATGACACCAACTGGCAGCTCTGCCGGTTGAACCATAACGCGACACAACATATCAGCCAACAAAACAGCCATTGCCCCCAAACACGCTGCAGCAGGCAGCAGGCCGCGATGATCTGTACCCATTCGTAACCTAAGTAAATTTGGAACAACCAACCCTACAAAACTAATGACGCCTGTTAGAGCCACCACTGGGGCCACTAACAGCGCAATGATTACAATCAACTGTGTACGAAATCGATTAACATTTAGCCCGACGTGGCGCGCTTGGTGAGAACCCAACAGCAAAGCATTGAGCGATTGTGATTGCCGTTGCAAACCAAACAAAACCAACAGTACCAAAAACCCAACAGCTAAGACAGGCCCTAGCTGTGCTCGAGCCAGACTACCGAGTGACCAAAAAACAATACTGCGTAACGTTTGATCGTCGCTCAGGCTCATTAGTAAGCTGACCAAGCTCATGACTAATGCATTTATCGCAACCCCTGCTAACAAAAGCTGTGAAGGCATGGGGTTGCGTTTGGCAACCCACCAAGCTAACCATGAAGCCAACAAAGCACCCAACCATGCTGACAGACTGGTGACTGCAAAACTGTTGAAACCCAACCACAGAGCCAATACGGCACCCATTGAGGCCCCTGCCGACACGCCCACCAAGCCAGGCTCAGCCAAAGGGTTACGAAACAAGGTTTGCATAACTACCCCACCCACAGCTAGCGCCGCACCGGCAATCATGGCCAGTAAGGTACGGGGCAGGCGTAATTCAAAAATAATAAGAGCAGACTGTGAAGGTTGCGAGTCATGACGGGTTATGACGTTAAAAAACTGTTCAACTGATACCGATGCTGCCCCAACAAACAAGCTTGCGATGGCCAAAAAACAAAGCGCCAATACGGCGCTTAACAAAACCACTTTTCGACGGCGCTTAACGCTTAGACTGATCACGGTTGGCTGCCCGAAGCACGACACGCCAAGCACCAATAGAGCTTAGCAGAAGGCCTGCAATACGTAATATGCGAGATTTACGACCCAACAGTAACGACGATAAACTGGCCGCCACATAAGGGTATTGAATTAGTAAATTAGCACCCTGATTTAAAAAATTAGACGGTTGACCCAGCGAGGTGTTTGAGAACCAGTGACCCACAATTGTTGAGGGGCGACATGCATCAGCCAAGCGGTAGGCCGACTGCGCGACGCTATCGCGGTCAAGCGCGGCCTGCAACCTTAATCGTTCAATACGAATGGTTCTGTCAATTGCGCGATTTTTTGACTTATCGTTCATCAGCTTTTGTAGACTTATCAGTCGATGATGAATGGGTTTTTGAAGTTGATGCGGAATCAGCCTCTTTTGATGCCGATTCAACAGTATTAGCAAACATGTTTGCATCGCGTCGCAACTCATCAACAGTTGCTGTAAAAGCATGCTCGAAACTAGCCATGTTTGACTTGGCGCGTAACAACATGATGATGCCAATCAAACCGTAGCCTAAACCAAGCAACCCTAAAGCCCACAGCCGGTAAGGCGTTTCCCAAAAGATTGCAATAATCAAAAAAGATAAAATCGCAACACTTAGCAAAAGAAAAATAGCAGCAATCGCAGCCTGCGTAAATAAACGCAGGCTGCGATCTTTTTCTTGGGCAAGTTCAAGCCCAAAAAGCTCAACTCGGTTTTGAACAAGTTGAATCAGCGCAGCAAAAAGCGCAGAAGAAGACTGACGCAAATTCATATAGGCAATGTCATATAAATAACATCATAAAAGTAGTGTCATATAGGTAGCATCATATAGGTTGCCTCATAAAAATGGCATCAAATAAGCTGAATTTTACTAACCGCGTTGTCGATTAACGGCGTGAAATTAAAACACCCAACAACAAACCGACAACACCTGCAACACTAACAGCTTGCCATGGGTTGTCATGCACGTAATCGTCGGTTGCACGCACAGCACGGCGGCCTTGTTCAAGCATAGCGTCTTGCGCATCGTGCAAGGTTTCACGGGTATTGCGAAGTGAAGTCATTGCGCGCTCGCGCAGTTCGGCCGCTTGATCGCCTGATGCATTGGCCGCATCGCGCAGTAAGTTTTCGACATGATCAAGCGTAGACTTGACCGAGTCAATTAATTTGTTTTGGGTTTCAACTGGCGCATGGGTGGATTCTTGATTACGCATGATATTTCCCTTTAATTAAAAAAATATATTTACATTTAAATTTACATTAGCATTTACAGTTTAGCAGGCGTTAACCCTTAGTTCTTTATTAACCAAGCAATCACTGCATTTTCAAATTCCCTTGCCCGGTAAGCTTGGTCATCGTTAACCATGCTGACCATAATGTAACGTTTGCCTGATTTGCCTAAAACATAACCTGCAGCAGCACGCACATCTCGTAATGAGCCCGTTTTCATGTGCGCCCTAAGCCGGGTATCGGGTGCCTTGAGACGATTGCGCATGGTGCCATCATCACCCAATAGCGCCAGCGAAGACAAGTACTCGGGCATAACTGGAGAATCCCACGCGCGTTGCAACATGGTGGCCAAACCATTAGCAGACACAGCAGTCTCGCGCGCAAGGCCTGAGCCGTTTTCAATCGCCAGCCCGGTAACATCAACCCCTTGTTTTTGTAACTGCTGAGTAACCCATTGTGCGCTACCCTCAACGGTTGCAGGTCGTTGACCTGCCTGAGCACCCAAGGTTAAAAGCAACATACGGGTCATTACATTGTTACTGTTTTTATTAATAAAACGAATAACTTGAGACAGTGGGGGCGACTCATGTGCAGCAATTGGAATAGCCGTTGCAGGAATGGCGCCACTTTTTACTTGGCCTGTCATTTCGCCACCGACCTCTTTCCACATACTACGAAGCACGCGCGCGGCAAATTCTTCCTGCGTAAATGCTAAACGGTAAATATCAAATTCGCCACAGGCGCCTTGCGCTTTACCGTTAATACGAAATCGTGTTTCGTTGTTCATTGTGATCATGTCTGCGCCAACTTGTGGGCTAGTTGAGCACTTACCTGGTAACCACTGCACTTTACTTTCAACGTCAATCTCGGCCACAGGTGGGTCAATAAATGCGCGCCATTTATCGGTTTGCAAGTCTGGGCTTAACACCACACGAACCGCACCAAAACCGACCATAAATACATCAGGGCTGGCGTTATAAGGCCGGTCACCTTTGCCATCAAAAGCTGACGGATCAATGGCGACATCGGCAAAGCGCGAACGATCAACCACAATATCTGGAATCTGCTTGATGCCACGCAATCGAAGTTCGCGCATTAATCGCCATAAGTCTTCAAGCAAGAAAAGTGGGTCGCCCGATGGCCGCAAATAAACGGGGCCACTGAGCACCCCTTGCGCATCAACTTTAGAATTCGGGTCAATTAAAAAAACCGTATTCCAAACAAAACTAGGGCCAAGCGTTGAAAGCCCGGCCCAAGTGGTCACCAACTTCATGACAGAAGCGGGGTTGCGCGGCTGAGCGGGCGCCTGTTCGAACAAACGTTTACCATCAACATCTTGCACGACCAATGACAAGGTGCTGTTGGGCAGGCCTGTTGCGGCCCAAGCTTTGGCTAATTCAGGCGGCAACGCTGCCAAAGCAGGCGTTTTTGAAGTGTTTTCAGATTTTGTTTTTGTTTGTGGAACAGTTCGTGCTTTGGCGGTTGTAGTGGTTGAAGCGTAACTATTTACGTGACCCACAGCAAGCACAAAAACACAGCCTATACAAAGGAAAAAAAAGCTAAAGCGGCTAAGAAATGCCAGACGATCGACATGATTTAATTTAAAGAAAAAACCACTTATTCTTAATAAAATACTGCGATCAAACTGGGCATTCATAGCGGCCTTTCATTCACACAAGTGTGACTAAATAAGTTTAGGAGTACTCATTATTTTAATGCGTTTACAAACAAGTTTTAAGCATAACGAATTTAACGGGCTTTGCAGGCAAAAAAGTCAACTAAGCGCATAAAATACGTCAACAAAAACCACCTTAAAGATTTATAGCTATTTTGAACACAACACCCTCGCCGCTTAATTTGATTGATTTTGATTATGTTTTACCAACAGATCTCATTGCTCAATTTCCTCAAAACATTCGAAGCGCAAGTCGCTTATTGCATGTTGACCATAATGGTAAGTATGCTGATCGATCATTCGTAGAATTAACTGAATTGTTAAAACCAAACGATTTATTGGTTTTCAACGATACACGGGTCATTAAAGCTCGCCTTTATGGCAAAAAAGCAACGGGCGGTGCCGTTGAAGTTTTAATAGAACGCGTCACCGGCATACACACTGCTCTGGCTCACGTTAAAGCCAGTAAATCGCCACCAGTTGGCACCGCATTAACTTTGGCTGATGCTGTTTCGGTGCACGTCACGGGGCGTTCAGATGATTTGTATGACCTGTCTTTTGAGCAGCCTGTTTTAGACGCTTTAGACCAATATGGTGAAGTGCCCTTACCACCCTATATTAAGCATTCTGCCGACGACAGTGACGCACAGCGATATCAAACCGTTTATGCAAAAGTACCGGGTGCAGTAGCCGCCCCCACGGCAGGTTTGCATTTTGACGAACACGTGTTGACTCTTTTGCAAGCTCGCGGTGTTCAAAGCTGTTTTGTAACCTTGCACGTCGGTGCAGGTACTTTTCAACCCGTGCGCGACAACGATCTTTCAAAACATATTATGCATAGCGAGTGGTACACCCTTCCACCCGAAACAGTCCAAGCCGTTGCAAAAGCCCGCCAACAGGGGGGGCGTGTCATTGCCGTTGGTACCACCAGTGTGCGCGCACTTGAATCGTCGGCCAAAGCCCACAATGGCCAACTTACCGCTTGCAGTGGCGATACACAACTTTTTATTCAGCCTGGGTTTAGCTGGCAAGTGGTTGACGCAATGGTTACAAATTTTCACTTACCGCAATCAACTTTACTGATGTTGGTGTCAGCTTTTATTGGTTTAGACACCATGAAAGCCGCCTACGCACATGCCATTCAAGAACGTTACCGATTTTTTAGTTATGGTGATGCCATGTTTTTAGAAAAAGGCCTCAACCATGAAATTTGAAGTGCTCGCCACCCAAGGCCATGCGCGCCGCGGGCAACTGACCCTGAACCACGGCGTCGTCAACACCCCTGTCTTTATGCCAGTGGGCACATACGGTAGCGTTAAAGCCATGCTGCCCCACGAGCTCGAAGAAATTGGGGCGCAAATTGTGCTGGGCAACACCTTTCACCTTTGGTTGCGTCCTGGCACCCCCATTATTGAACAACATGATGGTTTGCATGGCTTTATGGGGTGGCAAAAACCCATTTTGACTGATTCTGGTGGGTTTCAAGTGTTTAGCCTGCAAGGCATGCGCAAAATCACCGAAGAAGGCGTTAAGTTTGCATCACCCATAAACGGTGACAAACTTTTTTTAACACCTGAAGAATCAATGCGCATTCAAACGGCTTTAAATTCTGACATTGTGATGGTGTTTGACGAATGCACACCCTATGAAATCAAAGGCCAACCGGCCACCCACGAAGAAGCCGCCACCTCAATGCGCATGTCGTTACGCTGGGCCAATCGGTCTAAACAAGCGTTTAACGCCCTTGCAAACCCCAACGCCCTATTTGGTATCGTGCAAGGGGGCATGTTTGAAGATTTGCGCGACGAGTCTTTAGCTGGCTTAGTTGATGTGGGTTTTCATGGTTATGCAATTGGTGGGCTGTCGGTTGGCGAACCAAAAACTGATATGAACCGCATTTTGGCGCATACAGGCCCTAAAATGCCCGCAAACGCCCCACGTTACTTAATGGGTGTGGGTACACCAGAAGATTTAGTCAATGGGGTGAGCCATGGGGTTGATATGTTTGACTGCGTGATGCCCACCCGCAACGCGCGTAACGGTTGGTTGTTCACCCGAAATGGTGACATTAAAATACGTAACGCACAGTACCGTGACGATAAGCGCCCACTCGATATGACGTGCCATTGTCATACGTGTAAGCATTTTTCACGTGCTTATTTACACCACTTACAACGCGCCAACGAAATTACGGGTGCGCGCCTCAATACGCTTCATAACCTGTATTTCTACCAAACCATCATGGCTGAAATGCGCGAAGCAATTGAAAAAGGCACTTTTGAAAGCTGGCGTGAAACGTTTTTAAGTCAACGTTCAGCCAAATCGCTACAATGATGTGTTACCCCCTCTATACACAAAGGAGACCTTAATGTCTGCAATTGAAGTGATCGGCCCCGTTCTGGCACAAGTAGGTGGTTTTGACACCAGCTCAATCGTTGGTTTTATGCCAATTATTTTAATGTTTGTGATTCTGTATTTTTTGATGATTCGTCCACAAATGAAACGTCAAAAAGACCATAAAGCTTTAGTGGCCGGTTTATCTAAGGGTGATGAAATCATCTTAGGTTCAGGCATGTTGGGCAAAGTCAATCGCGTTACCGACATCTACATTGAAGTTGAAGTCAGCGCATTAGCCGACAAACCTGTTGAAGTTTTAGTTCAACGCGCGTCAGTGCAAATGGTTTTACCCAAGGGCACAATCAAGGGTATTTAATGCCCCTTTGACCTCCCGCCGGCCTTAACGTTAAGCGCCGGCGTTTTTATCTTTTTATCAAAGGCGCTTGCGCTCATGAATCGTTACCCGCTCTGGAAATACATCACCGTTGTGGTTGCATTGGTGATTGGCTTACTTTACACCCTGCCTAATTTCTTTGGTGAATCACCCGCTGTTCAGGTTTCAAGCGCAAAAGTCACGCTCAGAATTGAACCAGCTATGCTTGACCAAGTTGGCGCTATTTTGAAAAAAGCCAATATCGAAACCACTGCCTCAAATTTTGAAACCAATGGCCCCGTGGGTACAGTCAGATTCCGTTTCAAAACCACCGATTTACAAATTGTTGCCCGCGATATTATTGAAAAAGCGCTCAACCCCGACCCAAACAACCCGTCTTATACCGTTGCATTAAATCTATTACCCGCTTCACCGGCATGGCTCAGCGCACTGGGTGCCAACCCTATGTACTTGGGTCTTGATTTACGTGGCGGTGTGCACTTTTTACTTGAAGTCGACATGAAAGGTGCGCTGACGTCGCGTTACGACGCCATGATTACCGATTTCAATGCAGCCCTAAGAGATCAAAATATTACTGCTGACGGCATCGAACGTAGTGGTAACAGTATTGCCCTCAAATTCAGCGACAACGCCAAAAGAGAATTGGCATTGAACGCTTTACGCAAGCGCTTTGTTGATTTGCAATGGCAACAACCCCCACCTGAAGCAGGCAGCTGGCCACTTGTTGCCACGCTGTCTGAAACGGCAGTCAATACTGTTCAATCCAACGCGCTTAAACAAAACATTGTGACCTTACACAACCGTATTAATGAATTAGGCGTCGCCGAACCCATCATTCAACAGCAAGGTGCCAATCGAATTGTGGTGCAGCTACCCGGTGTGCAAGACGTTGCCAAAGCAAAAGATATTTTAGGTCGTACCGCTACCCTTGAAGTACGCTTGGTTGACGACTCACCCGCTGCAACCGCAGCGCTAGCCGCCGGCACCACGCCCTTTGGGCTTGAACGCTATCAAGAGCGTGACGGCCGACCTTTACTACTTCGTCGCCAAGTGATCTTAACGGGTGAAAACTTACAAGACGCACAAGCCGGTCGCGATTCACAAAACCAACAACCTGCTGTTCATTTAACGTTAGACAGTAAAGGCGCCCGTATTTTCCGTGACATCACACGCGAAAATATTGGTAAACGCATGGCTATTTTGTTGTTTGAAAAAGGCCGTGGTGAAGTCGTCACAGCACCTGTGATTCGCAGTGAAATTCCAGGCGGTCAAGTACAAATTTCAGGCAGTATGTCAGCCGAAGAAGCCGCTGACACCGCCTTGCTTTTACGCGCAGGTTCTTTAGCTGCGCCAATGGAAATCATTGAAGAGCGCACCATTGGCCCAAGCTTGGGTGCAGAAAATATTGCCAAAGGTTTTAATGCCGTGCTGTGGGGCTTTGTTGCCGTGGCAGTATTTATGATTGTGTACTACCGTTTATTTGGCTTGTTTTCAGCTATTGGTTTATCGTTCAACATTTTGCTGTTGCTCGCCTTATTGTCGTTGCTTCAAGCCACGCTCACCTTACCCGGTATAGCAGCCATTGCACTCGCCTTAGGTATGGCTATTGATGCCAACGTGCTGATTAATGAACGCATACGCGAAGAGCTTCGTAACGGTGAGCCGCCGCAACGCGCCATTCAACTGGGCTTTGACCATGCGTGGTCAACCATTCTTGACTCAAACCTCACCACGCTTATCGTTGGTATTGCATTGCTCATTTTTGGCTCTGGCCCAGTGCGCGGCTTTGCAGTGGTGCATTGTTTAGGCATTCTTACCTCTATGTTTTCAGCTGTGGTGGGGGTTCGGGCGCTGGTTAATTTGACCCATGGTAATCGTAAAAAAATATTAGGCCTGTCGATTGGCACGGTCTGGAAGGCAAAGGAATAATCTCATGGAATTTTTTCGCATCAAGCGCACCATTCCATTTATGCGTCACGCGTTGGCGCTAAATTTAATCAGCTTCATCACATTTATTGCCGCCGTTATTTTTATTGCTTTACGTGGTTTTAATTTGTCGATCGAATTTACGGGTGGCACCGTTATGGAACTGACCTACCAAGAAGCCGCCCCGCTGGTTGAAATAAGACAGGTTATTTCAAACTTAGGCTATACCGATTTTCAAGTACAAAACTTCGGCACATCGCGTGACGTGATGATACGTTTACCCCTGCTACCAGGCTTGTCATCTGCCAATCAAAGCACCACAGTTATTTCAGCTTTACAAGCAGCCAACCAGGCACCTGAGTTACGTCGGGTCGAATTTGTAGGCCCTCAGGTTGGCCGAGAATTAATAGAAAACGGTTTGCTGGCATTACTTTTTGTGATTTTAGGTATCGTGGCGTACCTTGCGGTACGATTTGAATGGAAATTCGCCGTTGCCGGGGTGATTGCCAATTTGCACGATGTGGTAATTATTTTGGGTTTTTTTGCTTTTTTCCAATGGGAATTTTCGCTCGCCGTATTAGCGGGTGTGCTGGCCGTTTTAGGCTACTCAGTCAATGAGTCTGTGGTCATTATGGATCGGGTTCGAGAGACTTTTCGCAAAGAACGCACCGCCAGCGTTCAAGACGTGATTGATGGCGCCATCACACAAACCATTTCAAGAACGATCATCACCCACGGCTCAACCCAAATGATGGTGTTGGCTATGTTGATTTTTGGTGGCCCCACCCTACATTATTTCGCCCTGGCACTCACGATTGGTATTTGGTTTGGTATTTACTCATCTGTTTTTGTGGCGGCCGCCATTGCCATGTGGCTGGGTGTAAAACGTGAAGACTTGGTAAAACCAATCAAAAAAGACAATACCGTAGAAGAAATTTACACTGAATAAATGACTGTTTTTCAGCCTGTACTTTTAGGCTGAGTTTCACCTACCCTTTAGTTTTACCTACCCCTTAGTTTCACCCAGCTCGACAGCAATTAATCTTTATACCGATCAATTTACACAACGCGCTTAACCATCGCCCCCGGTATCAACAACCGTTACGGCCAAAAACTATGACAACAACTTCTAAAGTTTTCATTCGCACCTTCGGGTGCCAAATGAACGAATACGACTCTGAAAAAATGCTTGATATATTGGGCACACAAAACCCAGTAGAACTCACACAAAACCCCGAAGAAGCCGACGTGATTTTGTTCAACACCTGCTCGGTGCGTGAAAAAGCACAAGAAAAAGTTTTTTCAGATCTGGGGCGAGTCAAAGAACTGAAACTTAAAAACCCCAATCTTATTATTGGTGTGGGGGGCTGTGTAGCCAGCCAAGAAGGCGCCACCATCGTTAAACGCGCCCCTTATGTTGATGTGGTGTTTGGGCCGCAAACCCTGCATCGTTTACCTGAGCTGATTGAAAAGCGTCGCCGCTTAAATATTCCTCAAGTCGATATTAGTTTTCCTGAAATTGAAAAATTTGACGCGCTACCACCTCCTCGCAAACAAGGCGCCAGCGCTTTCGTGTCGATTATGGAAGGGTGCAGCAAGTACTGTAGCTTTTGTGTGGTGCCCTACACCCGCGGCGAAGAAATCTCGCGCCCCTTTGAAGACGTCTTGACTGAAATCGCTGACTTAGCTGACCAAGGCGTCAAAGAAGTCACTCTGCTAGGGCAAAACGTGAACGCCTATTTGGGAAAAATTGGCCAAGGCAACAGTATCGCTGATTTTGCAATGCTACTTGAATATGTGCACGACTTACCCGGCATTGAGCGCATTCGTTACACCACCTCGCACCCCAAAGAAATGACGCAACGGCTCATTGATGCTTATGCCACATTACCCAAACTGGTTTCATTCCTTCACCTGCCTGTGCAAGCCGGCAGTGACCGTGTTTTAGCAGCCATGAAACGCGGTTACACCACTCTTGAATTCAAATCAATTATTAAACGCATACGTCAAGCCAGACCTGGTTTAACCGTAGCGTCTGATTTTATTGTGGGTTTTCCAGGTGAAACGGAAGCTGATTTTTTGAAAACACTGGCCTTAATTGAAACCGTTCAGTTCGATACCGCCTATTCATTTGTTTATTCAAGGCGCCCAGGCACCCCTGCAGCAGATTTAGTTGACGACACCCCTCAAGCCGTTAAGCTTGAGCGCTTACAGCGCCTGCAAGCCCTGATCAACAAGCAGGCGGCAGAGGTTGCACAAAACATGGTGGGCACGACCCAGCGCATACTGGTTGAAGGGCACGCCAAGCGCGATACGACCGAGCTCATGGGCCGTACTGAAAACAATCGCGCGGTTAATTTTGTTGGCCACGAACGCCTAATGGGGCATATGATTGATGTCACCATTACCGAAGCGCGGGCCAACACTTTCAGGGCTGAAGTCAAACACACGAACGATGCATTAGCGCTATAAACCATGGCAACAGCAAAAACCAAAACGCCCCATCGACAGCGCGTCGAACTGTCAGGTGATTCAATGCACTTGGCCAACTTGTGTGGGCCGCTTGATGAAAATATACGTCAAATCGCTCAAGCGCTTGATGTCACCATTGCGCATCGCGGTAGTCATTTTGAAATTAAAGGCGCACAAGCTGAAACCGCTATGGCGCTATTGCTGCAATTTCATCATCAATCGCGCCATGCTCCGTTATCAATTGAATCGATACAGCTGGGTATTATTGAAAAACGTAGCGAGCCTTTAGTACCCAGCCCAGACAGCCCTGCCGTGGCAACCTTGCACGACGGTGCGTTGCTGCGCACCCGTCGCAGTGACCTTAAACCACGCACCCCACGACAAGCCGAATACATCGACAACATTCTTAAGCACGACATCACCTTTGGCACCGGCCCGGCGGGCACCGGTAAAACATGGCTTGCCGTGGCGTGCGCCATTGACGCACTTGAACGCGACATTGTGCAACGTATTATTTTGACCCGCCCTGCTGTTGAAGCCGGTGAACGACTTGGTTTCTTACCAGGCGATTTAGCGCAAAAAGTTGACCCTTACCTACGCCCACTTAATGATGCCCTTTACGACCTCATGGGGTTTGAAAAAGTACAACGACTTTTTGAAAAACAAACCATTGAAATTGCACCACTGGCCTATATGCGGGGTCGTACGCTAAATAACGCTTTCATCATTCTTGATGAGGCACAAAACACCACGCCTGAACAAATGAAAATGTTTCTCACACGTATTGGGTTTGGAAGCAAAGCAGTTATTACGGGTGACCCATCACAAGTTGACCTACCCAAAAGCCAACCCAGTGGTTTAAAAAATGCCTTGGGTGTTTTACACGAGGTGCAAGGTATTGCGATGACAGCCTTTAGCAGCCGTGATGTGGTGCGTCACCCTTTAGTGGCCCGCATTGTCGAAGCCTATGAAAAAGCCCAATAACACTAAAGCACTTCAACCTGCTTCACAAAACACTAAATTGGCTGATATTAAGCCGACCCTAAATTTAAGCGTGCAATTTGCAGTGCCTGCTCAACGACTAACGAGACAGCGCATTAGAAGTTGGGTTAAGCGAGCAGTAGACAATGCTTGGCAAGTTTACGCACTTGATGCACAGGGCTTACAACTTAATTTACGATTTGTTGATCAGGCAGAAGGTCAAGCACTCAATACCCAATTTAGGCACAAACCCAAAGCCACCAACGTATTAACCTTTGCCTACGGCCAACAAGAAGACAGCATGTTGGCAGCAGATGTCATCATTTGCGTACCTGTTCTGACACAAGAAGCGAGTGATCAAAGCAAATCGTTTGATCACCACGCTGCGCACTTGATTGTGCATGGCACCCTGCATGCACTGGGTTTTGATCATATTGATGATGCTCAAGCGCAAGACATGGAAGCTTTAGAAGCAATGATATTAGGTCAGATGAAGATTTCAGACCCTTATGTGGCGTTAACCTAATTTTTATCAGGGTTGCCCCGTATTGTTTTTACCTTTTTAAACGCTCAGTTTAGGTTATCCTATTTAGGTCGCCACTTTTATTCTTCCTCAATGTCAGACCCATACCCTACGTTGCCTGGTTCACCGCCAGGCAAAAAAAATACCTTGATTAAACGATTACTGTCGCGTGTTAGGCGCGAACCAGAAGATCGAGAAGGCATACTCACTGTCATTGACGCTGCGCGAGCCCGCAACTTAATCGACACTAACGCATACTCAATGCTGAAAGGCGCCTTAGCCGTTTCAGACATGACAGCGGCAGACATTATGGTGCCCCGCGCCCAAATGGACCTTCTTGACGTCAACGTGCCCCTTAAAAATTTAGTGCCCCGTATTTTAGAAATGGCGCACTCACGGTTTCCGGTATTTGATGAAGACCGCGACAATCTGATTGGTATCTTTATGACCAAAGATTTGTTGCGTTACGTACTAAACCCATCATTATCGCTACGTGACTTAACGCGACCTGCTGTCTTTATTCCAGAAACCAAACGCGTGAATGTTTTGCTGCAAGCGTTTAGGCAACAGCGCAACCATATTGCAATTGTGATTGACGAGCACGGTGGCGTAACCGGTTTGGTAACCTTAGAAGACGTTTTGGAACAAATAGTTGGCTCAATTGAAGATGAATTTGACGACAGTGAACAAACTATTTTTGCTGATGGCCTGCAAACATGGCGCGTGATGGCTACAACTGAAATACAAACTTTAAACGAAGCGCTTGCTTGCGCGCTTCCTGAGGGCGATTACGAAACGGTGGGCGGTTGGTTTGCTCATGCTTTAGGGCGCATACCTAAACGGGGCGACCGCTTGCAGCTCAATCAGACCCAGTTCGAGGTTTTACGTGCTGATGCGCGACGTGCGCTATGGGTACGCATACGCAATCTACCCGATACGCACAACCCTGTCGCCCCACCCATAAACGATTAACGCCGCTGTGAACACACTTCTTAGCCACCCTCGCGATTGGCTTGCCGCAATATTAGCGGGTGTATTTTATAGTTTGACGTTTGCACCTGGCCCGCTGCCACAATTATTGCTACCGGCCGTGCAACTTGTGGTGTTAGCTTGGTTAGCGCGTACCACCCTGCATGCACCCAGTGCAAAACACGCCGCGTGGCGCGGCTGGTTTTTTGGTTTAGGCGCCTTCACAGTGGGTTTATATTGGCTCACAATTAGTATGAGCCTTTATGGTGGCATGCCATGGGTTCTATCAGCCGCTGCAGTGCTCTTACTGAGTGCCTATTTAGCGCTTTTCCCGGCGCTAGCGCTTGGGTTCACTCGGTTACTCAGTCGCGCTTATAACGCCCCTCATGCAACGCTGGCAACCTCAACGCTGCCTCAAACCCGTGTCACTGCACCTACCTTGGGCTTCTTTTTTATCTGGGCTTCAAGTTGGACGTTGGCTGAATGGCTTCGAGGCACACTTTTTACAGGCTTCCCTTGGCTCAACACAGCTTATGGTCAAGTCGACAGTTGGTTAGCGGGCTGGTCAATTATTGGGGGTACCTACGCAGTGGTCTGGGTCACCGCACTCATGGCAGCCGCCCTGATGGCGACCATTGATTTAAAGGGTTCAATTAAAAAATTTGCGCCCATCATTGTTGTGGTCGTGGCGATTGGTGGCGCATTATTAGGCATGTTGCAGTTGACACAACCTTTCGGTGAACCGCTTCGCATACGCTTAATTCAAGGCAACATTGATCAAGGTGAAAAGTTTACGCCTACGCAGTGGCGCGTTGCAGTGCAACGTTACATTGATTTAGCACAACACCAGTTGCCAGATCAAACGCTCACGCCGCAATTGATCATGATGCCTGAAACCATGATGGTCAATTTCCCTCAAGATGTCGAACCTGCGGTTTGGCAAAGTTTGATCGATATGGCTCAAAAAGATCAAGCCACTATTTTGCTGGGTTCACCCTTAATCAATGCACAAACGCGTCAGTACACCAATAGCATCATTGCTATTAACGGACAGCAAACCCCAAAACAGTTGGTGCGCTCTAGTCAAGGTTTACTAAGCCAATCAAACCAAGCGGTTAGCCGCTATGACAAACAACATCTTGTGCCGTTTGGCGAATTTGTGCCACTTGGTTTTAGATGGTTTGTTAACCTTATGCACATACCCCTGGGCGACTTCACATCAGGTGTGCCCCCCCAAGCGCCCTTTACTGTGGGCCAACAACGCATTGCTGCCAACATTTGTTACGAAGATATTTTTGGGGAAGAACTGCTTGCACCGATTCGCAATCAAGCTGACCCAACACAAGGGGCAACCATTTTGGCCAACTTTAGTAACCTAGGCTGGTTTGGCGACACATGGGCGTTACGCCAACATTGGCAAATGGCTCGATTGCGTGCAATTGAAACGTCTCGCCCAATGGTGCGCGCGACCAATACTGGCATGACAGGTGCAATTGATCATTATGGTCGTACGGTGGCTTTTCTAAAGCCTATGCAAGGCGGTTATTTAGACGTGACCGTACAAGGTCAAACCGGCATGACGCCCTACACTATATGGGGTGATCTACCCGTTTTAATACTGGCTGGGTTTATCTTATTGGGTGCAGTGCTTTCAACTATACGTCGTCAACCCAAACAAAACACACGCCATGACCCCACAACCTGAACTTCAGGTACAAGCTTTCGATCGTATTGACGAAATTGATGCTCAGGTCTGGAATGACCTGAATGCTGCCTCGCACCCTAGTCAAATTGGTTCATGCCTAGTGAGCCACGCCTTTTTAAGCGCTTTTGAAAAATCAAATAGTGTGTGCAGCAAAACCGGTTGGCAACCCCAACACTTATTGATTTCTCAAGGCGATCAAGTCATTGCAGCCATACCGCTTTACGCCAAAGGCCATTCATATGGTGAGTTTGTATTCGATTGGGCTTGGGCCGACGCCTACCAACGCAACGGCCTTGAGTACTACCCAAAATGGCTTGTTGGCGTGCCCTTCACCCCAGTTGGCGGTGTGCGAATACTTTGCGCGCCACAACATAAAGCGCTTGCCGCTCAAGCTCTAATGGCTTGGGTCAAGCGTAGCAAACTGTCGTCTTTGCATGTTTTATTTACTGAAGAAGCCGACCAAAAAGCCCTTAAAGATGTCGGCTGCTTGACCCGACAACACACTCAGTTTCATTGGTTTAACCCTGCTTGGGCAGATTTTGAAGCGTATCTAGCAAGCTTGACTCAATCTAAACGAAAAAAAATTCGTGCTGAACGCCGTAAAGTTGCGCAAGCAGGCGTGCAAACTCGGGTGGTGACTGGGGCAGACATTACCGCAGAAGAATGGCAGTTCTTTTACCGTTGCTACGCCAACACGTACCATATGCGCGGCAACCCACCCTATTTGACCCCTGAGTTTTTTGAGCATGTCGCACAAACCTGCGCAGACAACTGTGTCATGGTTATTGCACAACACTCACATAACCAACAAGACATTGCCAGCGCCCTACTTTGGCGCGACCGCACACCCGATGGTAAAACCCGCTTGTACGGTCGTTATTGGGGCGGACTTGAACATATTGATTGCATGCACTTCGAAGTGGCCTACTACACACCCATTGAGTGGGCGATTGCAAACGGCATAGACATCATAGAGGGCGGCGCACAGGGCGAACACAAGCTTGCCCGTGGCTTTACCCCTGTCACGACTCAATCAGCTCACTGGCTGGCTCACGAAGGCTTTGCAGACGCTGTTGAACAATACCTTGAACGCGAACGCGTCGGCGTAGCAGCCTATACCGACAGTTTAAAGTCGCCTTTTCGTCATGAAGCGCTTGATTAGTCTTTGCACACAGGTCGCACAAAGTGCACACAAAATGACTCAGAAGAAACCGATTTGCGGAAAACGCGTATTTGTTGCATAATTTCGTTCTTCGTTGCAACTCACTCTTTCAGTTTATTGTTTCAGTTTTTTTACCAGCTTATTTTTCAGCTTGCTGATTCACTTTTCAGATTGAACCGTGCGCAAGGTTAAAAACTTGTACATCGGGGGTATAGCTCAGCTGGGAGAGCGCTTGCATGGCATGCAAGAGGTCAGCGGTTCGATCCCGCTTACCTCCACCAGTTACAATGAAGCGTAGTATCGTAATGCTGTGGTTCAAGGTCCCCATCGTCTAGAGGCCTAGGACATCACCCTTTCACGGTGAGTACAGGGGTTCGAATCCCCTTGGGGACGCCAAAAGTTTGTTTTGGCTTTTAAGAAGTTTAGTTTTTACCGCTGCGGAGCGGTAGTTCAGTTGGTTAGAATACCGGCCTGTCACGCCGGGGGTCGCGGGTTCGAGTCCCGTCCGCTCCGCCAATAAGCCCTTTCAGGGGCTTTTTTTTCGTCTCATAAAACCATATAACCCATTGATTTTATTGAATACATAGGCTTATACTGTCTCAAGCCACCTTACCCAAGCACTTTATTTTATGTGGGCATAGATGTGGGCATAGATGTGGGTACGAATTTTTATGAGGGTACGAACATGCCAAAAGTCATTAAGTCACTGAGCGCCATCGAAGTTAAGCGCCTGACACTGCCCAAGCTTCATTCCGTGGGTAATGTGCAAGGTCTCGGGTTGAAAATCTCAGCGACTGGGGCTAAGTCATGGGTATTGCGAACCACGGTTCAAGGCCATAGGCATGATGTTGGGCTGGGAAGTTACCCCTCTGTGACCTTAGCCGATGCT